>Ga0181519_10000009_pt1 | contig 226717 bp, 177 predicted proteins | sample PEATcosm2014_Bin_26_FD_121102 | JGI IMG/M metagenome (GOLD analysis project Ga0181519, IMG submission 121102) | Peatland microbial communities from MTU Mesocosm Facility, Houghton, MI, USA - PEATcosm2014_Bin02_10_metaG | ecosystem: Environmental > Terrestrial > Soil > Wetlands > Peat | place...
GCGACAAAATACCGGAGATGACGGAATTCCAGTTCATCGTAAATGCGGCACCTGCCCTTCGCATACCCTGCGGCCGTGAGCTGTTTGCGACCTTAGAGCCGTTGAAATTCGCTGTATCTGTGCGGATTCATTGGCGATGTGCGGTGTTCAAGGCAGGAATTGAATCAATACTCAGGCGTAGAAAATGCCGTAGGTACGACTTCCACAGGCCCTTTGGCTGTGGTAGTTCCTTCACGCATACAAATAAGATGCCCCAACAACCTATTGTGTTCAAAAAGAACCAGCAATTCTCTTCAATAACTTCTCGATGACTCCATTTGCGAGGCATCTGGCGAGCCGCAAACTATTGCACATGGACACACTTAGCGGCATATCGAGGGGCCTTGCAATAAAAATGAAAATCACCCAACACACATCCATAGGTCAGAACTATGGTCCCATAGGCAGGAAGTATTGGACGCCGCACCCATATTCGCGGAGTCTGAAGCCACTGAGTCTTGCGGATCGCCTGGGCGATACTTCAAGGATCATTTGGAGTTGTCAATGGCAAACGAAAACGTCACCGAGAAGAGGCCGCCTCAGTCTGTCGGTTTTGTCCCCGAACGTCTGCTCCAGACTGACGAAGCCGCCGCAATCATACAGATTCATCCCAAAACACTTCAGCGTTTCGCTCGCGAAGGTGTGATTCGTGGAATCCACATTGGCAAACTCTGGCGCTTTCGGGCTTCCGAGATCGAGGAGTGGATTCAACGGCAGACTGCCTGATGGGCGATATATTCCTCGACCTCTGCCCCGCAAAGGACTACCTTGGTAGCAGCCATCCGTTGCCGCCTGGAATGGAGAATTCATGAACAGGCGTACGCGGTATCAACAAGGAAGCGTGCAACGCGAAAAGCGGCACAGCGGACCTGATGTTTGGATTTTTCGGTGGCGGGAACCCGGCCCAGATGGGGCAAGCAAACAGCGCAAAGCCATCGTAGGCACGGTTACCACTCTCACCACTGAAGCATCAGCCCTCAAAGCAGCTCACGCATTGCGCATTGACGCCAACCAACAAACCCCGCAAGCGGAAGGCGGGCCGGGCACAATCGCCGAACTGATCGCTCACTACCGGCTCAAAGAACTGGTGGGTGAGAATCAAGGCCGGAAAGCGTTCTCGACTCGATCTGCTTATGAGTGCTATCTGAAGATGTGGATTCTGCCCCGTTGGGGGAACCACCGCTTAAATCAGATCAAGCCAGTCGCCGTTGAAGAGTGGCTGGACAGCATAAAGCGGGCCAGGGGCACACGTGCAAAGATTCGGAACCTGATGAGCGCAATCTTTCATCACGCGATGCGTTACGAGTGGGTGGACAACAACCCTATGAAGCTCGTGCGCCAGAGCGCGAAACGAGAGAAAGTGCCAGAGGTTCTTGAACTCGCCGAGCTTCAACTTCTCCTCAGCAAGTTGTCCGTCCGGGAGCGCACTTTGGCTCTACTCGACGCGGCAACAGGACTTCGGGTCAGTGAGTTGCTCGCACTTCGCTGGGACGATGTCGATTTCGAGAATCTGGAGCTAAGCGTTACCCGGTCCATCTGGCATCAGGTCGTGGGCAACTGCAAGACAGAGGCATCCGCCAAACCCGTCCCAATGGACGACTACATGGCGGAGGATCTTCTGAGCTGGCGTCGTCAGAGTCCCTACCCGATGGGTTCGGATTGGGTCTTCGCAAGTCCGTCCATGGGAGGCAAGCAGCCCTATTGGCCAGACAATCTCATGAAGCGGTACATCAAGCCGGTCGCAAAGAAGGCCGGTATCACCAAGAACATTGGTTGGCATACCTTTCGCCACTCCTTCGGCACGTTGCTGAAGGCAAACGGAGAGGACATCAAAACCGTGCAAGAGCTTTTGCGGCACGCAAACAGTCGGATCACGCTTGACGTTTACACGCAGGCAGTGACCTCGAACAAGCGAGCGGCACAAAGCAAAGTTGTAAGGATGATGGTTTCTAGCGTGGGCACAGTTTTGCCAGACGTGGGCACAACTGATTTTGAGAAGGTAGCTATAAATGCTCGGTAGTGGGCTTATTGTGCCCATATCGTGCCTAGATTATGCTGTCACTTTGATTGCCATTCACTCCTAAGTACTTTGGAATGAATGGCGGGGACGACGAGGCTCGAACTCGCGACCTCTGCCGTGACAGGGCAGCGCTCTAACCAACTGAGCTACGTCCCCCAAGTGATACCTGCCTTCAAAGCAAATCCAACCGAATGAATCAACCCCTTTTGCAGGAGTCTCGTCCATCCCACTGGCTTGCCGCTACATGCTGAACCCGTGCCTTTGTTGACAGCAAGCAGCCTTCACTTCAGCAGTATAAACAAGTGTATCAGATGGATCGGTTCTTGGGGGCTGCCGGAAAGAGGAAAACGCAGCATCTTCCAAATCTGCAACCAAGATCTGCCAATGGGCAAGTCTCGAGCCTCTGGAATCAGGCGCTTTTGGAATGAGCGTCGTCTTCGATATCGTTCCACCCGATAACCCCTCCTTTCTATTCCATAGGCTGGCGAAGAATCGTCTTCAGTTCTCTGGCGCAGTGCGGCGAGGCGCGCACAAGCCATGTTCCGGGAGGTTTTGGGAGTCTTGGGTCGCAACCAGGGACTCAGAAATACAACCACATGCCAGTATTGTTTGAGTTGCCATGGAAGAAGCCGCCGATTCAATCCTGCCCAGGTCCACCACGTAACCCGTATAAAATCTAGGCATACGGCACAGGCGGTGACAATCTTCAATTTTCAATGCTCCAAGCCGGCGGGCGCGTCATGCACACTTGATCGTACTGCGAATGGCAGCGGCGATGAATGATTGGCGGAGTGGCTGGAAGCGATCAGCCCGCTGCTTTCGATGACTGAATCGTCTTCGCCGTCAGGCGGAACGAATTATCTTCCGTTTTGGGCGGCGATGGTGCACGCTGCTTTAATATGATTGGTTTGTTCACTGCGCGTCCGCCGAGGGCAATCAACGCGCATAAGGAAAAGTCAATTCCATGAAGCTACCTCGACACGCGGAAATCTGGCTGGCGCCGTACCTGAGAGACCGCTTGCGAAAGTTCCTGCGTCCCGTGAAGCCGAAGCGCGCCTGGGTTGCCATCACAGATCACTACGAGCCGCTGGGCAGAGGCGCATCGGTCGAAGCCGCGCTTGGCTGCGTTGCACAGTGGCGCGACAGGTGGCCGCGCATCGCCGGCGACGCTCCGCGAGACGCGGCGGGCCAGCGCCCACAGTACAGCTTCTTCTATCCGCAAGAGGAGTACCGGCGCGATCTGCTCGACGGCATCACCGAGATGGTGCGTCAGGGCATCGGCGACGTGGAAGTTCATCTGCATCACGACGATGAAAAGCGCGAGTTCTTTATCCAGAAAGTAACCGATTACTGCCGCCGCCTCACCGAGGACCACGGCTTGCTGCGCCGGCTGGACGGACAAACGGTCTTCGGTTTCATCCATGGCAACTGGGCTCTGGATAACTCGCGCCCCGATGGCAGGTGCTGCGGACTTCCCGGTGAGATTGCCCTGCTGCGCGACCTTGGCTGTTACGCCGATTTCACCATGCCCTCGCTTCCCTCGGCGACTCAGGGCCGCGTCGTCAATCAGATTTATTGGTGCACGAACCATAATGACAATCGCCCCAAGTCTTTTGATCGCGGCGTCGAAGCCACCGTTGGCGGCGGCCGGCGCGGCGACCTGCTGATGATGACCGGACCGCTGGGTGTGCGTCTGGGCGGGCGGTTGCTGCCGCGCATCGAGACCGGCGAGCTTGCCGGATATGACATGCCAACGCCCTCGCGTGTGCGCCAGTGGTTCGATCTGGCTCCCGCCATCGGCGAAGATATCTTTCTCAAGCTTTATACTCACGGCGCGCCGGAATGGAATCGCGAACCGCTGCTCAACGGCGGGTTCAGCAGCCTCTTCGCCTGGCTCGCAGAAGAAGCACACCTCAGGGGCATCGAGGTCCATTGGGCAACTGCCTGGCAGATGTATCAGGCTGCCGATGCGCTGATCCATGGCCGCGGCTCAATCGCCGAATCGGCGCTCTCCCGAGAGGAAGCGAGCCAATGAGGCTTCTGAATGTTCTGCTCATCACTTATTCGTTTCCTCCCGCCGGAGGGGTCGGAGTGCTGCGCGCCGCAAGCCTTGCGCGCTACTTTCCCGCTGAAGGAATTCAGTTGGATGTAATCACCGCTCGCAACGCCTCCGCGGTGGGCACTGACAGCGAATTGCTCAATGCGATACCCTCTGAAGTCAACATTCGGCGCACCATCACTCTCGACATTCCATTCGGAGTAAAAAAGAGAATCAAGACATTGATTTCCGGATCAATGAGTTCATCCGCAAGGCACTCCGCCGGCGTGGCGGCGAAACGCGGCTTTCTCAAGCGCACGATTCAGGATATTCTTTTGCCCGATCCGCAGGTGATGTGGCTTGGCGTGGCGGCTCGCGCCGCGCGTCGCGTGATCCGCCAAAAAGCAATTGATCTTGTCCTGATTACCGTGCCCCCTTTTTCCAGCGTCCTGTTAGTCGAAATTCTTCGCAAGGAGTTTCCTCGCCTGCCCATCGTTGTTGACTTTCGCGACGAATGGCTTTCAACAACGATCGATCTGGTCAGCTTCAGCCGCAGTGAGCGCGCGCGCCGGGTAGCCCACAGCGCCGAAGCCGGCGCCGTGGCGAATTCGAATGCCATTGTTGCAGTTACTGAGGCCGCCCGGCGTGAGATTCGCGCCCGCTATCCGCTGGAGCCAGAAGACAAATTCCACATGATTCCCAACGGATTCGACGCTGTTAAAATGCATCGCGCCGAGCCTGCCGCGACAACTACCCACGGCGATAAGATTGTGGTCACTTATGTTGGGACCATTTATGGTTCAACCGATCCTACATGGTTGGTTCAAGCCCTGCTATCGCTGCCTGATGAAGTTAAGTCCCGATTTATTCTGCGTTTCATCGGCCACATTGAGGAGCCTCGCTTCCGTGAAGCCCTGCTCCAACTTGGCGGCATGGTCGAGTTATCGGGTTTTCTGCCGCAGAATGTAGCTCTGGCAGCGGTCATGGAATCTGATTATGCGCTGCTTATTACTCATGATCCGCTCAATGTCGCTGCCAAGTTCTACGATTATCTCGGCGCGGGAAAGCCTATTCTAGCCACCGTTCATGCGGGTGGCGAAGTACAACGCCTGATGGATGAGTTGCGCGCTGGCTGGTGGGTAAATAGCCGCGATGTCGAAGGCATACGCAGGCTTTTCATTGACGCCGGCGCCCGCGCCGGCTCCCTTGCAAAGGAGTTCAATCCCGATGCGGATAAGATCGCGCAGTACGAACGCGAGATTCTGGCACAGCGTTATGCGCGCCTTCTCTATACCATTGTTGGTGTGCAGCGCGCGTGCGACCTGCACGCGCTGGCCGTCCAGTCCGCGGAAAGCGGTGAATAGCTATGCTCAGAATAGCCGCCATCACGCGTTATTATCCCAGCTCGGCTGAGCCATGGCAGGGAAGATCCGCCTATCAGACTCTGCGCGTACTTGCCCGCGAGGCCGATGTGCGCGTTTTCTATCCCCATGCACGCTATCCCGCCCTGCTCAAGCCGCGCGGCCGGAGCGATCAAACGATTGACGCCAACTACTCCACGCCCGATGTCGGCGCGGGATACTTCAGCTACTTCGCGCTGCCACTGCTCTCACGCCCCTTCAACGGCTGGATGTCCGCTCGCGCTTTGCTGCCTGCGGTGCGCGCCTTTGCCCCAGATCTTATCTTCAGTTGCTTTCTTTATCCTGATGGCTTTGCCGCCATCAAAATTGGCAAAGCGCTTGCGGTTCCTGTTGTAGCCATGAGCATTGGCTCCGACATCAATCGAATCGACGATTTCATAACTGCCATGCATACGCGGAAAGTCTTGTGCGAGGCTGATTGCCTGGTTACGGTCAGCGAAGATCTGCGCCGCAAAGCCATCACGATGGGCGCGTCGGCGGAGACGACCCGCGCCATCCCCAACGGCTGCGATCTCGCCGTTTTTCATCCCGCTGATCGTCTTGACGCGCGACGGAAGTTAAACTTGGACTTAGCCGCGGAATCTCTTGTTTACATCGGCCGCATCGACAGGAAGAAAGGCCTGCGCGAACTGGTTGCAGCCGCGGTTTTGCTGCGCGCCAGGCGTGCAAACCTGCATGCGTATCTGATTGGCGAAGGGCCCGACAGACCGCTGATTGCGCGTAGGATTCAAGACGCTTGCTTGGCCGATTATATTCATCTTCTGCCCGCCTGCGCTTTCGATGATGTAGCTGTTTGGATGGCTGCGGCTGATCTGGTTACGCTGCCGAGTTACATGGAAGGCTGTCCTAATGTGGTGCTTGAGGCGCTCGCCTGCGGACGGCCCGTTGTTGCCACGAATGTCGGCGGCATACCAGAGATATTGAACGATGAATGTGGACAGCTTGTGGCGCCGCGTGATTCGGGAGCATTGGCGAGGGTTCTTGCATCGGTCCTCGACAAACGCTGGAACGCCAACGCCATAGCGGCGCGCGGAAGCCGAAGCTGGGAGACCGTCGCCGCGGAACTGCGCGAAGTCTTTGATTCGCTCATATCCACGCGCCGGTCTAGTTAGCCGCTGTGGAGTTTCTATAGCGTATCAGCGTCCGGAAAAATGATCGAAGGCGAATTTCATGCTTTGGGCTGCGGATGCTGAGCATCGCCAATATGCGCGTCTTGCAGTTTGTAGAGCAGCGATCGATAACTGATACTGAGCCATTTGGCAGTCTTCCGGCGGCTCCAGCCATTCGCCTCCAGCACTTTCAGAATAATCTGCCGCTCCAACTCCTGCGTGGCCGCCTTGGTGATATCTTTCAGCGAAACAGGATTGGCCAAATCAATTTCGTTGTTCGCCCGGACCGGAGCCGTCGGAGCGGCCGGAGCCAGTTCTGCGAGCAACGCATCTTCGCTGTCGATCAGAATATAACTCCGAATCATGTTTTCCAGTTGCCGAATGTTGCCGGGCCAACTGTACTGCCGCATCTGGCGCGTAACCTCGCGCGAAAGCGGCTTTGGATGGCGGTGAAAGGCCTTCGCGTGAAGATCGAGAAAGTAGTCGGTCAGCCTAGGCAAGTCCACGGCGCGCTCGCGCAACGGTGGCAACTCGATGGTCACTGCGTTGATGCGAAAAAAGAAGTCCCGCCGGAAGCTGCCATCTTCAGCCTGCTCCCGCAGATCTTTGCTGGCTGCGCTCACCAGCCGTGTGTTGACCTTTCTCGACTCCTGTCCGCCAACCCGCATGAAGCTGCCGTCCTGCAGCATCTGCAGCAATTTGGCCTGCACTGACAGATCCAGATCTCCAATCTCGTCCAGAAAGAGCGTTCCCATGTGCGCCAACTCCACCCGGCCGCGCTTTGTGGCGTACGCTCCGGTGAAGGCGCCCTTTTCATAGCCGAAAAGCTCCGACTCGATCAACGAGTGGGGAATCGCGGGGCAGGCCACCTTGACCCAGTTGCTCTTGGAGCGATCCGAGTAGGAATGCAGCAGCTTGGCAAAAATCTCCTTGCCTGTGCCGCTCTCGCCCTGCAAAAGAACCGGAACGGTCGTCTTGGCAACCCGTTCCAGCTTCTCGCGGGCCGAGGCCATCAGAGGAGACTTCCCGAAGATCACCTCAGTCGGGGGCAAGTCGCGGAAATTGGCTGATTCTGTGATGCGAGCCAGGGGCATGGTTTATCCGATACACAGTCAATTCATTCTCTGGTAGCAACTTGACGGCCAATCTCAATTGGTCGAATAGTAACTGATAAAAATAACAATAGTAATTTTTTACGCAATACAAAGGTAATCTAAGGTGTGTTTCCACCGCACAAATCATAAATATTGCGCCAAAATGTGTAAGTAATTACACAAAGTGGCGAATGATTTTCCATATTTCGATGGTACTATGTTTATTAACAACATACGCCTTGCATCCCCCCCCCATGAAGCGCGGAAATCATTCTGCGCTTACCTGCGCTTTTCGGCAAGGTTTGCCTAAAAGCTGAGTCCTGCCCATGCTGGCAGACTGATTATCTCTTTTGATTCGTTCATCTTAGCTTTGGTATCTGCGATGGCAAAGAGTTCCTCAGAATCGAATTTGAAGTCGAAGAGCAAGCGCCCTCCCCGCATTGCTGCTCTTGACCCTGATCCCGCTGTTTTGAACTACCTGAACCGCATTCTCTCTGATCGCTTCAGCGTGAGCCAGTTTACCCAGGCGGCGGAGCTGCTTGGCAGCCTCAGAGAATCTTTTTTACCAGACCTGCTACTGATGGACTGGCACATCGAAGAAGACTTCTCCGGCGCGAGCGCCTTTCGGTTGCTATCCGAACTGCGCGCATCTTTTCCGTTGCTCCCCATCATCCTGATGGCCTGCTCCGCTGAGCTGAAGGAGGTAGTGGCGGCGGCGCGCATGGGCGCCACCGATGTGATTCTTAAGCCCTTCAGAAAGGCTGATATTGATCTGGCAGTGCAGCAGTACCTCAATGACTCCGCCAGGCAGTTGGTCAGCGACGAGGAGAGCGATGAAATCCAGCTCGACGGAAACACCTCCTTTGTCCGGGCTTGCAAACGCATGAGGGAGATCGAATCCCAGTGCCGGCTCGTTGCCCGCGCCGACATCCCGGTGCTCATCCTGGGTGAGAGCGGCACCGGCAAGGAAGTCGCCACCCTGTTCATCCACAAAATGTCGTCGCGCAGCCAGCGCGGCTTCATGAAGGTTAATTGCGCCGCCATGCCCGCCGATCTGCTGGAGAGCGAACTCTTCGGCTATGAGCAAGGCGCCTTCACAGGAGCGGTCAAATCCAAGCCTGGCAAATTTGAAATCTGCAATAACGGCACCATCTTCCTGGATGAGATTGGCGAAATGCCGGCGGTTTTACAGGCCAAACTGCTGCAGGTTCTTCAGGATGGCAGCTTCTCGCGCCTCGGCAGCCGCTCCACCGTCAAGGTCGATGTCCGCGTCATTGCCGCTACAAATGTTGACATCAAAGCGGCTATCGCGGCCAAAACCTTCCGCGAAGATCTCTACTACCGCCTCAATGGCTTTACCCTGAAGATGCCTCCGCTGCGCGAACGCATTGAGGAGATTCCGGTCCTGGCACAGCACTTCATGCGCAAGGTAGCCGCCAGGTATAACCGTCCCCCATTGCCCATTTCACCCGCACTCCTGCAAGCTTTCTACAATCATTCTTGGCCCGGTAACCTGCGCGAATTGGAGAACACCATCAAACGCTACGTCATTCTGGCCGATGCGCAGGCTATCATCGACGAACTGGAACCGCCGCAAATTGTCGAGACCGCCGCGCAAAATGCGGATGGCTTTGACGGCAACTCGGGCCTCAAGCATTTGGTCAGGAACCTCAAAGATGGGGCTGAGTCCGCAGCCATCGCAAGATCTCTGGAGGCTACCGGATGGAACCGGAAGGCGGCGGCCAGCGACCTGCAAATCAGCTACAAGGCTCTGTTATATAAAATCAAGCAATATAATCTGGTTCCTCCGCAGAAGTCGTTCAATCCCAGCTAGAGAGAGAAGGAATGACCATACCCGCTGACAGCCGTGATTTGCCCCGACCGGAAATGGTTGTAATCCAGTTAGGATCCAGAACAATCAAAGGCTTCCTTGACTCTCCGGTCTACAACACTATGGAAGAGTTGTTGAGCCATGCTCCTCACACCTCGCCAGAGAACTTCCGGGTCCTGCTTCTCGATACCAACCAAATCGAGGAGATCCCCGCCAAAGATATTAAGGCGGTCTTTTATGTCAATTGCTTTGAAGGTGACGCCAAGCACGAGATTCTCAACTTCCATTCCCGTGCCCCCATCGTCCATGGCATCTGGATGCGTTTGCAGTTTCTAGATGGAGAAGTCATGGAGGGGATTGTCTATAACTCCATCCGTTACCTTGTCGATCCAGGCTTCTTCATGATGCCTACCGATCCAGACAGCAACAACCGACTCATTTATGTGCGCAAAAGCTGGCTCGCCGATCATCGCGTCCTCGGTATGCGCAAGCTTTAGCTCTATCTCCCCTGATCCATTGAAGAATGGAGTATCGTGGCGGCAATCCCCGCCAATTGGCCCGGCGTACGCTTGTCCGCGCGAACCACCCGTCCCTGGGCGCGAATCATACAACAGGTTGAGTTCGTAATCTCCGGCGGCAAATTGATCAGAAAATCAATATCGCCGCTTATCTGCGCTTCCTCGTCCAAATCCAGATAAAAATAGACTCCCTGATTGCTCAAGTCCCGTGTAAAGCCGGGAATCTCGCGTTTTCCTGCAAGCACAGTAAGGGGCACGACAATTCCAAAGCGTGGCCTGCCCCGCCGCTCGATTGCAAATTCCATCTTTTCAGCCATAAGGTCCCCTCTTCAATTCAATGAGGTGCCTATCAAACCACAAGACAGATGCAAAAAAACGGCAAAAACAAAAGGGAAAGATAACTTCTATGCCAATTACCACGCTCCGTGGTTCTGGATATCGACCGTACTGATGCAATTCCGAGACCAAATGAATTGCTTGTATATCTTCACGTTACAGACGCACGCATGATCGATGTGCAACATTTTGCACAATGATTGAGTAGAAACTGAACACTCTGGCCCTCAGCCAAACGCCTTCCGGAAAGCACAATTACCAGGGTTCCCACCTTCGCCGCGCGTTGATTCCCTGCGGCTCCATGCATCAAACATCACGATCAACTGGTCTCGCTCATCGTGCCTGCAGACAGGCCCGTATGCGCTAGGATGGCATTATGACTCCGCTTCTCGATATTCGCAACCTGCAGGTTCGCTTTGGTGCGCAAGAGGCAGTGCGCGGCCTGAGATTGTACCTCGATGAGGGCGAGGTGCTTGGGCTGGTGGGTGAATCTGGATCTGGAAAGAGCGTGACCGCGCTGGCGATTCTGGGGCTGCTGGGGCCGGCGGCGCAGGTTGAGGGGCAGATTCTCTGGCGAAGCGCCGAAGCGGAAACTACAAAATCCACTGACCTGCTGCGCCTGCCGTCCGGCATCTTGCGGCAGTTGCGGGGCCAGCAGATCGCCATGATCTTCCAGGAGCCGATGACGGCACTCAATCCGGTGATGACGATTGGCCGGCAGGTAGCTGAATCCGCACAGGCACATTCTCCCTCCTGGACGGGTCGCGAGTCGAAGCGCCGCGCCATTGCCGCACTGGAGTCGGTCTCGATTCCCGATGCGGCCCACCGCTACGGCGACTATCCGCATCAATTCTCCGGCGGGCAGCGACAGAGAATCCTAATTGCCATGGCGCTGATCAACCGGCCGCGGCTGCTGATTGCCGATGAGCCTACCACCGCGCTGGATGTGACAGTGCAGGCGCAAGTGCTTGAGTTGCTCAGGGAGTTACAGCGGCAACAAGGACTGGCCATGCTTTTCATCTCGCACGATTTGGCGGTAGTGGGCCAGATTGCCAGCCGGGTTGCGGTGATGCGCACGGGAGTGATTGTGGAAACCGGCCCTTGCGCGCGCCTTCTGACCGCGCCCTCGCACCCCTACACGCAAAGCCTGCTTGCGGCCGTTCCCACACTGCGCACCGATCGCAGTTACCCGCTGGCCATGGTGAGCACTCAGGAGATCGCGCGGAAAAGCCAGTAAAGCGAGCCGGAAAGCAGCGCCGCGGCTGGCAATGTAAAGACCCAACCGGCTGCGATATTGCGCACTGTCGTCCAGCGAAGGCCACTGCCGTTGGCGCTCATGGTGCCGGCCACGCCGGAACTGAGAATGTGGGTTGTAGAGACCGGCAACCCGAATCTGTCGGCGGCAAAGATAGTGGCCATTGCTACCAGGCCTGCGCTGGCGCCCTGCGCGTAGGTCAGGTCTTCCTTGCCGATCTTCTCGCCTACGGTAACCACGATGCGTTTCCATCCGATCATGGTTCCCAGACCAAGAGCCAGAGCGACGGCTACCTTGACCCAGTCAGGGATGAAGCGGGTCGCCTTGTCTACCTTGTTCTTATAGTTGGATAGAGCCGCACTTTCCGCAGCGGTGAAAACCGGTGACTTGCCCTCCTTCACCAAGGTAGCGTCGTTCTTCTGCATCAGCCGGAGGGCTTCGCCAGCTACGTACATATCATTGCGAACATTGGCCTGTTCCTTGCCCGGAACCGACTTGAAGACCTTGTAGAGAGCAACCTCGTGACTCACGTCCTCAACCAGTTCTCGCAGCGCGAGAACTGTGTCCGGCTGTAGTTGCTTGGTGCGGATGTAGTCAGTGACCTCATTGCGTGCATCTTCGCCTAAAACGCCGTTCTTGTCCACGTGCCGGTCGAGAATCTGCCCTGCTTGCCCGGAAGCGGTGATGAACTGCTGAATGTCGTTGGCGGTGACGGCGTGGTTGAGCGCGTAAGCGGTCGGAACGGTGCCGATGAGGATCAGCATGATCAGCCCCATGCCCTTTTGCCCATCATTCGAGCCATGAAAGAAGCTGACGCCTGTACAAGTGAGTACCATGAGCGTGCGAATGGGCCACGGTGGCGGCTGCTGGTCTTTGGGCGCCTCATAAAGAGAAGGGAACTTGATCATCTGCTTGGAGATGTACAACAGCAGTCCAGCACAGATAAAGCCAATGATCGGCGAGATGAGCAGCGCTTTGAGAACCTTTATAGCCTGCTCCCAATCCACGCCCGAGGTTCCGGTGTGGGCGTGCATCAATTGGTTGGCGATGCCTACGCCAATGATGGAGCCGACCATCGTGTGGGAACTGGAGGCCGGCAGCCCGAACCACCAAGTACTCAGATTCCAGAGAATGGCGGCGATCAGCAGGGCAAAGACCATGGCGAAGCCGGCGCCGGAGCTGACTTGAAGAATCAGCTCGACGGGCAGAAGCGTTATGACCGCAAAAGCCACCGTGCCAGTGGAGAGGAGCACACCAGCCAGATTGCAGAGGCCCGACCACACCACGGCGATATTCGGCTCAAGTGAGTGGGTATAGATGACCGTGGCGACGGCGTTGGCTGTGTCATGGAAGCCGTTGACAAACTCGAAGCCAAGCGCAATCAGCAACGCAAGCGCCAGCAACAGATAAGGCCAGATGCTGGTTATGGTAACGGTGTCAAGGTCGCGAGTAACGTGAACCGCAATGTAGCAGAGGCCGCCCGCTAGGGCCAGCAGAAACACCATGATTCCCGCGCGGCTGGGCGTTTTTTGTTTCAGTTTGCCATCAAGCAGGGATATGCTCGAAGGCATTGATTCCACTGCGGTTGCCAAATCGGCCATCAGATTTCACCAATGCGGCCGGAGAGATTCCGCGCGCGCCTGGGCCTCCGAAAGGCAGATTCGACAACAACATTGCAATAGAAATAGAGATGGAATCGCTTGTGGCGGGAGAGAGCAAAGCCGAATAAATTGGCGTCCATAAAACCCCAACAACCGCATTTCCGCGCAGTTGGTTGCGTAGTCAGATGGAAATTCACCTGACGTAAACAATCCTACACCCACAGGGGGGGGGCTTGACCAGAGGGTCAATGATAAAGGCTGTGAATTTGTATGTAATTCGCCACCGACGCGGGAAGCAATGCGCGTTCCGGTCCTGAATCTTCGCTTGCCGAGCACACCGGTTCATCCATCCGCATTTGTTCACGAATCTCCGACGCGCTGATCGGGACATCGAGTCGGGGAAGCAGATAGAGCGGCGTCAACGCGCCTTCACGATTGCGAAGAATCAGACTGTGAAGCTCGATCTCTGCCGTCTTCGCGCCAGATTGAGGCGGTAAAACAATCTCCAAGCCTTCCGGCAGCGCGGCCTTCAGGTCGAGCGGCTGGCCCGGCCGGGAGGCGACGATCAACGGCGCGACAAAGGGAATCTCCGCGGCGCGATGCCAGCGCCGGAAACCGGCAAACGCGTCAGCGCCCATCAGGCAAAATAAAACACTCTCCGGCGGCAGTTCTGCGCGCAGGGCGCGCAGCGTCTCCAGCGTGTAGTTGGGCGCACCCGAGGGCTTCGGCGCGTCGGCCAGCGAGACGGCAAACCCCGGCTCGGCGGCAATCGCCAACCGTGTCATCGCCAGGCGGTGCACAAAGGAGACCGTCGAACCCAACGGCTTGAGCGGCTGCGCGCCCACCGGGGCAAAGAGCACGCTATCGAGTCCGAGCATCGCCTTGGCTGCTCGCGCCACTGCCAGATGGCCCAAGTGGGGCGGATCAAAACTTCCTCCAAAGAAGGCGACGCGGCGTCCGCCAGCAGATGGTTCGGTCATGCGTAAATGGTAACAGCGCAGCGCGCAATGGGTTAAGAGCTTGCCGGCGAGATCGCCGCCCACCACAAATCGAACTCCGCCAGCGAGCGCTCGCACTGCAGCCGGTGGCGTTCTTTCTTGTCGCGAACCTTCTTCCGCAGCTCTTCCTCCAGCGGTTCCAGCAGGTCAAAGGTGATGTTGGCCGGCTGAAAGTGTCTGGGGTCAGTGTGCGTGATGTAATGCACCAGCGAGCCGAGAGCGCTGGCGCGCGGCGCCGGAGTTGGCTGTTGACCGTGCGCCAGCGAAGCCGCATAGATGCCCGCCAGAAGGCCGGTGGCGATGGATTCGGTATAACCTTCAATGCCGGAAAGCTGCCCGGCGAACAAGATCCCCGGTTCCTTTTTAAGGCGAAGAGTCTCGTCGAGCAAAACCGGTGCGCAGATGTATGTGTTGCGATGAATCTGGCCGAAGCGCAGAAAGTGTGCGTTTTCCAGGCCGGGAATCAAACGCAGCACGCGCGCCTGCTCGCCAAACTTCAGGTGGTTCTGAAAGCCGACGAGATTGTAGCTGTCAGAGCGCAGATTCTCCTTGCGCAACTGCACCACCGCCCAGGGGGTTTTTCCCGTGCGCGGATCCCGCAAGCCAACCGGCTTCATGGGGCCAAAGCGCAGCGTATCGCGGCCGCGACGGGCAAGCACCTCAATGGGCAGGCAGCCTTCGAAATAATCGGCCGCCTCCCACTCTTTGATCTCGGCCGGCTCGGCGGCCAGCAGCGCATCCAGAAAACGATCATACTCGGCGCGATCCATCGGGCAGTTGATGTAGTCGGCTGTCCCCTTGTCCCAGCGAGCGGCCATGTAAACGCGCTCCATGTCGATGGAGTCCGCCTCGACGATGGGCGAGATGGAGTCGTAAAAGGCCAGTTGGCCGGAGCCGGTAATGCGCTCAATCTCAGCGCTCAAGGCATCTGAAGTGAGCGGCCCTGTTGCCAGAATCGTCAGCGCTCCCTCACCCATTTCAAGCCGCGTCACCTCTTCGCGATGAACGCGAATCTTTGCTTCAGCGGAAATTGCTGCGGAGATGCACCGTGAAAACTCGACGCGGTCCACGGCCAGCGCGTGGCCTGCCGGGACAGCGCATACATCGGCAAAACGCAAAAGAGCGGACCCGGCACGCCGCATCTCCTGCTTCAGCAGCCAGGGAGCCGTGTTAGGCGATTCGCTCTTCAGCGAGTTGGAACAGACCAACTCGCCAAACTCAATGGTCTGATGGGCCGGGGTCAGCTGCAATTTGCCGTTCACCACTGTCCGCATCTCGTAGAGCTCCACGTCGCAGCCCAGCCGCGCAGCCGTCAGCGCAGCCTCCGACCCTGCCAGTCCGCCACCGATGATGTTGATTCTCATCGCGTGTCATCCATCTCTGGATTCCAGGACCCGCCAGCGTTGCCTGCCCCACCGCGGGTGGCCAGTCGCTCCAACGCCGCGCCGCTCATGCGCACCGTGCGCCACTCGTCCAGGAATTCGCCGCCCACCGCCTTGTAGAACTCGATGGCCGGCGTATTCCAGTCCAGCACCGCCCATTGCAGCCGCTTGCAGCCTCGTTCCATCGCGATGGTCGCCACCTCTCTCAGCAGCGCCTTGCCGATACCCAGCCCGCGCAGCGCCGGCTCAACGAAGAGGTCTTCCAGGTAGATTCCCGGCCCCACCCAGGTCGAATAATTGAAAAATGACAAGGCATAGCCCGCCGTCCGACCGTCATATACGGCCATCAGGCAGAAAAAAAATGGTTTAGGCCCGAATCCATCCCGCTCCAGGCTCTCTTCGGTCGCAATCACCGCCTCAGGTGCGCGCTCATAGGCGGCCAGTGCGCGAATGTAAGCCAATATCTGCGGAATATCCTCGCTGGTAGCGGGGCGAATCGTCGTTTCCATCTCTCCATTCTAATGTGTGACACAGGCCACACCCAGCCGTGCTGCGGCTAGGCTAGCATAACGCAGAGAATAGGGTGGTTTCAGTCTGGGCGTAATTTTGAAGGCCGGCAGATCTCATTTCTTCCATGCACTTGTACAGATCAGTCGAATGGGTATAAGTTGGTTGCTGCGAAGAGAGGCAGTTTCTGCGACGGCTGCAGTCCGGTTTTTGGATGAAATCCGCCGCTGGGACTCTATGTTTTTCATGGTTTTTGCGCGCCCGCCTGACATTCGCTTGCGAAGGGCGCTCGCCGGAGAATCGCCCGTCCGTGGACGGGCAGAATATGACTTTATTGAGATCGCGGGCCACTGGCCCACGCCGCTCCCAAGGAGAAAAAGATGAAACGCAATCTTGCACTTTGGCTAGGCCTGATTACCTTCGCCCTCATGCCCGCGCTTGCACAGGCGCCCTCGAAACCCATGGGCAAAATCCACGGCCACGTCACAAATATGACTGGGGTGGCCGCGAACGCCGGTGAAGTGATCCTTTCCACCGACGAGGGCCACAACGCAAAATTCACCTTCCAGGTGACAGCCACCGGCGACTATGAAGGCGAGGCGAATCCAGGTGTATATATGGCGATCTACCGCGCCCCAGATACACCGTTTGGCAAGATGACCGATTCCTTCGAAGATATAAAAATTGTGGTTGGTCGTGATCTCCAGTTGGACTTCGACATGACCCGCAAGGATTTCATCAACAAGCTCAGCCCGGCAGAGAAAAAGGAATTGGAGGAACTGAAACAGAAAAATTCCGAGGCGATGAAGTCCAATGCGGTTATCAAGAACCTCAATGCCGACATCAAGCTCGTTGTTCAGGACATCAACGATGCGGAAAATGCGCAGGATGCCGCAAAACAGCAACTCGGCGCCAGTGCGACTAAAGCGGATCTCACAGCGAAGACCGCTGAGATCAAGACGGCAAAGTATACCGAAGTAGAAACCATGATGCTCAAGGATACACAGGTTCGGCAGGATGTTTCTGCTCTGTGGATTTACTTGGGGTTGGCGCAACTCGGCTTGCAGAAATATGACGATGCAACCACAACCTACAAGAAAGCGCTTGAATTGGAAGCCGCCGTCAAACCGCCCAAGAAACCCGAACCCTCCGTCCTTGGACAGGCCAACGCGGGCTTGGGAGAAATCTACGCGCGCGCAGGCAAGATTCCCGAAGCGGTTCAAGCCTATGATGCCGCCGCCGCTGCTAATCCACAGTCGGCGAGCACCTATCTGACGAATGAATCAGTGATCTTCTCTCAGATCGGGAACGCAGATGCCCAGGTTACAGCTGCCGATAAGGCTATCAAGGCCGACCCAACGCAGGCCTTTCCCTACTACATCAAAGGGCAGGGACTCATCCAGAAGGCGGAACTCGATAAATCCGGAAAGATTATCCTGCCTCCCGGCTGTGGGGAGGCCTATCAGAAGTACCTGGATTTGGCTCCCACTGGTCGTTATGCCGCCGACGTGAAGGGCATCCTCGCCGAGGCATCGCAGACCCATAGCTCTTCTTTCGGCTCCAAGAAAAAGTAAGCTGACTGCCACTCGTTCCAACAAGGGCGCTTTCGGATTCCGAAAGCGCCCTTCACTTTTTGCGTATTCGGCAATCGCACCCGGGTATAGCGATTCTCCAATAGGTTAGGTGTATGCCGGAAACAAACCGTTGAGTGGCTTTTTCCTTAAGGAAAAGCCACATTTAACCAAGCTGGCAAGGGCATGGGAATTGGAGAACCGCTCTAAAACCCTCTACAATCCATTCCATGCGCTCCCCGTTGCCCAACCCAGCCTCTCGTAGCTTCGCACAGGCCGCTGCGCGGGTGACAGCCTATGCCGCGCGGTTGCGGCGGCTTCAGCCAGCTGCCGAGCGCGTATCACTCAGCAAGGCTTTTGGCCGCGTTCTTGCCCGGCCGCTCCTAGCCGACCGCGATCAGCCGCCCTTTACCCGTTCCACTCGCGACGGCTACGCCTGCCGTGCCGCCGAGGCCGAGAAGCACAAGCCACTGACCATTGCTGGCGCTGCCCGCGCCGGCGACCCTCCCTCTGGTCCTCTGTTGCCCGGCACGGTCTGGGAGATCATGAATGGAGCACCGATTCCCACTGGCGCCGATGCCGTAGCGAGCTTCGATCATGTTGAAAAGCTCGATGGCGCCGATGCCGGCAAAATCCGGCTGCTCCCGCGCCGCAAACTCAAACCGGGAGAGAATATGGTGTTCCAGGGGGCGCAGGCCAGCGCGGCAGATGAGTTGCTACCCGCCGGGAGTGCGCTCCACTCCAGCCAGATCGCCCTTGCCGCCGCCTGCGGCTGCACCGCTCTGGAGGTCTTTCACCGGCCTCGCGTGGCCATTCTCACCACCGGCGACGAACTGGTTTCCATCGACGCTTTGCCGGCTCCAGGCCAGATTCGCAACTCCAACGCGCCCATGCTGGCTGCTCTGGTAGCCGCATCGGGCGGCGAAGCATGGCTTTTGCCCACCGCAGCCGACCACGCGCAGGCCCTTAATCTCGCGCTCGAAGCTGTTCTCGCTCAGGACGCTGCCGTTGACTTGCTCGTCCTCTCCGGAGGCACCTCGGCGGGAAAATTCGACCTCGTCAAAGCCGCCCTGGCCCACAAGGGTGCGCGTTTTCACTTCGCCGGCCTAGCCATTCAGCCCGGCAAGCCAACCGTCTTCGCAGAACTGCCACGCGGCGCGGGCTTGCACCCGCTGCCAGTACTCGCTCTTCCCGGCAATCCCGTCGCCTCAACCGTCGCCTTCCTGCTCTTCGCTGCACCACTGTTGGCCGCCCTCGCCGGCAGCCGGGAGGCGCAACCGCGCTTCGCCCAGGCTCGTCTGGCCGCACTCGTTGACCACGGGGGCAGGCCGGGCCTCACCCGCTTTCTGCCTGCCTTCTGCCACTTCAGTACGCTCGCTGAACAGCCGCCGCAGGTCGCGCTGGTTCCCGCGCATGGCTCAGGAGATCTGGTTGCGTTGGCCCGCTCCAACTGCTTTCTGGTTGTGCCGGAAGACGCATACAGCCTAAAAGCCGGCGCGCTCGCAACCATTCTGCTTTGCTGAGGAGCAACCTGACTCGCTAGCCGCTATCCCCACATCGCTACGTTCAGTGCGTCGGTAGCGCCGGCCTCCCGGCCGGCTGTTGCGTGGACCTCCCGGTCCACGCCAAACTCCGCATAAATAGGAACAATGCGCTGCAAAATTCAGGAATCAACCATCTCCGGCGCGCCAATAGTAACGCCGATGGCTTACCATATCGTGGGGGATTTTTCCACGATGAACTTTGTTCTGAAACTGCGTTTTGCTCGTTTTGCGTGCCTGGCCGTGCTGGCCGCCGCCACACTATTTGCCGTCCGCGCCAACGCGCAACCGCCCGCCGACAGCCACGCGATTCTCGACCGGCTCGCCAGCCTCGCCAAGCTGCCCGATGGCGCCTGGAAGCTGCACGCCGGCGACCTGGCCCACGGCGAAGCCCTCAATCTGGACGAAAGCTCCTGGCAGCCCATCGCCAAAGGCGGCAAGGCGCCCAACGAAGCCGTCTGGTTTCGTCAGACCTACGAGATTCCTCCCACGCTTAATGGCTACGACCTGACCGGCTCGCGCATCTGGTTCCAGTTCCATGCCGGTGCCAACGGACCCATGCCCCAGATTCTCTACTTCAATGGCCGCCGCGTGGCCATGGGCGACGATCTGGAGCCGATTGTCCTGCTCGATCAGGTCAAGCCCGGCGACAAGGTCACAGTCGCCGTCAAGCTACTGCACACGGTGGACACCAAGAGCTTTGACGGCGCCACGCTGGGCGTCGAGATCCCCGCCGCGCGCCTCAACCCCGAAGACCTGCGCCTTGAGTTCCTCTCCGCCCAGCGACTGATTCCCTCGCTCGCGCCCGGCGACCCCGCTCCGCTGGCCACGCTCGACGCCGCCATCCATACCGTTGATCTAGCCGCCCTGGACGCTCACGACCAGGCGAAGTTCGACGCCAGCCTCAAGGCCGCCCATGCCAAGCTCGAAGCCTTGAAGCCGCTCCTGCAGCAAGCCACCTTCCACCTCACCGGCAACTCCCACATCGACGCCGCATGGCTCTGGCCCTCCACCGAAACCGTCGATGTGGTCAAGCGCACCTTCGGCACCGCGCTGCAACTGATGTACGAGTACCCCGATTACACCTACACCCAATCCGCCGCCGCCTATAACGAGTGGCTCGCCGAAAAGTATCCCGACCTGAACGCCGAGATCAAGCGGCGCATCCAGGAGGGCCGCTGGGAGATCGTTGGCGGAATGTGGGTAGAGCCAGACCTGAATATGCCCGACGGCGAGTCGCTGGTGCGCCAGATTCTGGTCGGCAAACGCTGGTACAAGCAGGCCTACGGCGTGGACGTGAGGATCGGCTGGAATCCCGATTCCTTTGGTTATACGTGGCAGTTGCCGCAGATCTACAAAAAGAGCGGCATCGACTACTTTGTCACCCAGAAGATGACCTGGAATGACACCAACCAGTTGCCCTTCAAGCTCTTCTGGTGGGAGTCGCCCGATGGCTCCAAGGTGCTCTCTTACTTCCCCCACGACTACGGCAACCAGGATCTCAGCCCGGTGCGCCTCAGCGACGATCTTGTCGCTGCCCGCCAGCGGGCAACTGGTGAACTGGAGATGATGGACCTTTACGGTATCGGCGACCACGGCGGCGGACCCACGCGCACCGTCCTCGATCAGGGCTTCCACTGGGCCTGGCCTGCCGCCGATGGATCAAGCCACGTCACGCCCAATTACAAGTTCGGCACGGCGCAATCCTTCTTCTCGTCCATAGAAAAACAGATCGCCCCCGACAGCCCGCTCTGGGATTACCAGTCCATCGCCAAGGGATATACGCCGCCCGCGACGGTTGCGGGCAAGGTTAGCATTCCCACCTGGAAGAGCGAGATGTATCTGGAATATCATCGCGGCGTCTTCACCACCCAGGCCAACCACAAGCGCAATATGCGCGAGGCCGAGGAGCAGGTGCTCAACGCCGAGAAGTGGGCGTCGCTGGCATGGCTCGATGGCCGCGAGTATCCGGCGAAAGAACTGACAGAAGATTGGAAGAAGGTTCTCTTCAACCAGTTCCACGACCTGGCTGCCGGCTCCGGCATCGGCGTCATCTACAAAGACGCGCAGAAGGACTACGATGTGGTGCGCTGGTCTACGAATGAGATTGATGCGGGCGCGCTGGAGGCAGTTGCCGACAAGGTCAATACGCAGAGCAAGGAAGCAAATAGGATACCGGTCATTGTCTATAACCCACTCGGATGGGAGCGATCTGGAGATGTAACTGTAAAAGTGCAGTCTTCGGTTGAACCTAGCCTATTCTATCGGATAGATGAAAATGATGGCTTTGCAAAGAATGTGGCTTTGCCTATCAGCTCAATCAAGTGGGGTGTCGAACCTGGAGTTGCGGAAATTACCTTCAATGTAAATCGGGTTCCTGCCTTCGGCTATAAGGTGATTCAGGTCCATACAGAACCAGTCGTCTCTGGACCGATTTCCATCCTGGGCCCCAATAATACGAAGGTGAATGCTGATAGCATCACGATCTCTGGCAATTTCAGCGTTACGGTCAACAAATCTACAGGTTGCATCACTTCGATCCGGTACTCCACAGGATACGAATTACTCACCCCTGGTGCCTGCGGCAACCAGCTTCAGTTCTTCAAAGACACGCCGAAGGATTACGACGCGTGGAATATCGACCCCGGAACATTGGATGCGCAACCCGCGGTGATTGAACACGCCGATTCGGTCGAGTTAATAGGTAAAAACAGCGAATATCCTGCAGTTCGTGTTACTCGCCACTGGCAAAACTCGAAATTTGTGCAGACAATCAGTCTTGCGCCGTTCTCCGACATCATCGACATCGACAATGACATCGACTGGCATGAGTCGCACGTTTTGCCGAAGGCGGCCTTCCCGCTGGCGGCTTCGGGGCCGTTTGCCACCTATGAAATTCCCTACGGAAGCATCGACCGGCCCACCACGCGCAACAACAGTTGGGAGCAGGCGCAGTTCGAGGTTCCGGCGATGCGCTGGGCCGACCTCGGCGGAATCGGGTCCGACGGCAAGCAGCACGGCCTGAGCGTGCTGAACCAGACCAAGTACGGCTACGACGCGGCGGGCAATGTGCTGCGGCTGACGCTGCTGCGCTCGGCCAAGTGGCCCGACCCTGAGGCCGACATGGGCCACCACCACTTCCACTACGCGCTCTATCCTCACGCGGGAACGTGGAAGGACGCGCTCACCGTGCGCAAGGGCTACGAGTACAACTACCCGCTCACCGCCGTCGTCACCGCGGCGCACACGGGTTCGCTGCCCGCCAGCCACTCCTTCGCCTCTGTTGCGCCGGAGAATGTCGTGCTGACCGCCGTGAAGAAGGCCGAGGACGCAAACGGTTTGATCTTCAGAGTCTATGAGTGGGCGGGCAAGGAGACGATGGCCGAGTTCCACGTTCCGCCGGGAGCGACGGGCGCAACCGTGACCAACCTGATGGAAGCGCCGGAGGGCGCGCCGCTGGCCGTGGTGGGCGACGTGGTGAAGGCGCCGATTCATCCCTACGAGATTCTGACGATTCGGGTGGATTATCCCAAGGGAGGGCCGAAGCAGTAAGGGTTTCCCGGAACATTTCTCTCCATCGCGGCGTATATCGATTCTGGAGGGCGATTGACCCCATGCGAAATACGATTCAGGGAGCGATGATTTTGGTGCTGGGCCTGGCTCTGGCCGCAGGATTGGCCGGTTGCAGGGTCCAAGTGGACAAGGGAGCCAACGGCGAGGATAAGAAGGTCCAAGTGGATACGCCCTTCGGCGGCATCCATGTGGATACCGACCAGACCACGGCAGCCGATCTGGGATTGCCGGTCTACCCCGGTGCTCAGGCGGTGAAGAGCGACGGTGACCACAAGTCTGCCGACGTTCATGTGGGTTTTGGCAAGTGGGAGTTGAAGGTCAAGGTGGTCTCCTACGAGAGTTCCGATTCCCAGGACAAAATAGCCGCCTTCTACAAGAAGGCTCTGAGCCGCTACGGCGATGTGATTACCTGCTTGGACAACGCGCCGGTGGGCAAGCCGGCGATGACCGCCGAGGGACTGAGCTGCGCCGACGATGGAAAAAGCAATGTGCACATCGACCAGGGGGATTATCACCTTGGCGCTGGGAATCTGGAGCTGAAGGCCGGCTCCAAACGCCACCAGCATATTGCGGGCTTTGAGAATCCCAAGGACGGCAAGACTCGCTTCTCCCTGGTGGCGCTCGACCTGCCCGCCGATGCAAGTTCAGACTCCGGAAAGAGCGACTAGGAGAGTGCAAGTTTTGGACGCCCCATCCTTGCGATGTTCTCGTTTTTGTCGCAAGGCTGGGATAGTTCGCCGCGCGCGCCATGACTCTCTCACCTCCAGTGGCGTAAAGTGAAGGGGAGGGTACGTCTTCACTCGTCGCCATGCTCGCACCGCTTTCCATGCGCCTCCCCCATTCCGTTCTGCTCGCGCTTCTCCTTACCGGAGCGTCTTTTGGGTTGTCCGCGCAATCAGCTCCAACCACTCCTCTCACCGCAGACCGTGACCCGGTGCGCTCCCCGGAGGACGCGCGGCCCGTGCCCCAAATTCTCCACAAAGAGGGCGAGGGCTACGTTCTGCACACTGACGTTGAAGAAGTGGTGCTCAACTGTACGGTGCTCGACAGCCACAACCGCCTGGTTCCCGATCTCAAGAAGGAGGACTTCGAGGTTCTGGAGGACGGCGTCCAGCAAAAGCTCATCAGCTTTCAGCACACTGACTTGCCCGTCTCCATCGCGCTGGTGGTGGACAACTCCGGCTCCATGGGCCGCAAGCGCCCCTCGGTGAACAAGAGCGCTCTCGACCTGATTCAGGCCTCCAACCCCCAGGACGAGGCCTTCGTGGTCAACTTCAGCGACGAAGCCTTCATCGATCAGGATTTCACCTCGGACGTGAACAAGCTGAGCGAGGGGTTGAGCCACATTGAGGCGCGCGGCGGTACGGCGCTCTACGATGCGGTCATGGCCTCGGCCGACAATCTGGTCTCCGGGGCCAAACACCCAAAGCAGGTGCTCATCCTCATCACCGACGGCGAAGACAACGCCTCGACCCTCAATCTGCAGCAGACCATCCGCCGCGTTCAACAGCTCTCCGGCCCGGTCATCTATTCCATAGGTCTGTTGTTTGGCGACGAGATGAGCCGCTCCGAGGCGCGCCACGCCCGCCAAGCTCTGGAGATGCTCTCCACCGAGACTGGCGGCATGGCCTTCTTTCCAAAAAATATCGAGGATATCGATCCCATCGCCGCCGAGGTGGCGCGCGACATTCGCAACCAGTACACGCTGGGCTACCACTCCACCAAGCCAACCACCGATGCGGGCTTCCGCAGTGTGCAGGTCGCCGCCAAAGCCAAGGGCCAGGGTAAGCTCACCGTCCGCACCCGCACGGGCTACTTCCCAGTGGCGCGCCTGGCCAAGTAAACGCCGGCACACGACCGCGAAAGCAGTGCGGAAGTTCTGTCCATATGTGGCGTTGCGCCGCGTTCAAGCTGCGACTTTACACGGATTCGGCCCGTCTCATGGCCAGGGCCTGTGGCAAGGTGCGCGTCATCGGTAATTGCTATCTTGCCTGCAACGGAAGAAAGGTGGATTTGGAATGTGCATGAAGGTTTGGCTGGTGGGTGTGGGGGCCTGCGTTCTGGCCTGCGGCGCTGCATCGAAGATCGCTGAGGCACAGGACTGCGTTGCCCTGAAGAATGTCGTCATCGTGGATACGGCGATCAAAAGCGCAGAGGCGGTGGAAGCCATCAGCAAGCCCTCCGGCCCTGTGGGCTTTCCGGGTCCGCAAACCGGACCGCTGCCCGCCTTCTGCAAAGTGACGGGCGTCATCCGCGACCGCACCGGCCTGGACGGTAAACACTACGGCATTCACTTCGAACTGCGCCTCCCGGCTCAGTGGAACGGAAAACTCTACTTCCAGGGTGGAGGTGGCATGGATGGCTCGGTTTCGCCGGCGATTGGATCGTCTGGCGGCGGCACTCCATCGGCGCTGGCGCGCGGTTACGCCGTGGCGAGCGACGACGGCGGCCACCAGGGGATGGATCTCTCCTTCGGTCACGAGCAGCAGGCGCGGCTCGACTTCGCCTTCGAATCCACGCCGGAGACGGCGCTGGTGGTGCGGCAACTGATCGCCGCCTATTATGGCAAGCCGCCGGCGCACTCTTACTTTGTGGGCTGCTCGAATGGCGGGCGCGAGGCCATGATGGCCATCGAGCGGACGCCACTCGTCTTTGACGGCGCCATTGCCGGCGATCCGGGCTTCCGCCTGACGCATGCCGCCATCGCCGAGGCCTGGGACACACAGGTATTCGCGGCGGTTGCGCCCAAGGATGCCGCGGGCCATCCCATCCTCAGCCGCTCGCTCTCGGATGCCGACATGAAACTTCTCGCCCACGCCGTGGTTGAGAGATGCGACGCGCTCGACGGATTGAAGGACGGCCAGATCAACAACTTCTCCGCCTGCAAATTCGATCCCGCCGAGCTTGCCTGCGCGGGCGCCAAGACCGATTCCTGCCTCAGCCGCGAACAGGTGCAGGCAGTCAAAAAGTCCTTCGGCGGCGCGCGCGACTCCAAGGGCAATCCGCTGTATTCAAGCTGGCCTTATGACGCCGGCATCGGCGAGATGGGCTGGCGGATGTGGAAGCTCGGCACCTCGCAAACAGCGCAGCCCAATGCCATCAACACCACGATGGGCGGCGGAGCGCTCACCGATTATTTTGTGTATCCTCACGTCGATGGGCTGACCGTCATGAACTTCGACTTTGACCACGCCGCCGGTGAGACCGATCAGACCGCGCGCATCAACGACGCCGTCGATACCAACCTTTCCACCTTTGCCGCTCACGGCGGCAAGCTGCTCATCTACGAGGGACTCAGCGACCCGGTCTTCTCGGCGGACGACATCATCGATTACTACCGTCAACTGGAACGCGACAACGGAGGCCCGGAGAAGGCAGCCTCTACGGCACGGCTCTTTCTCGTTCCCGGCATGAATCACTGCGGCGGAGGACCGGCCACCGATCAGTTCGATGCGCTGACTTCTCTTGAAAAGTGGGTTGAGCAAGGCGAGGCGCCACAGTCGATTATGGCCACCGGGGCTGCCTTTCCCGGGCGTACGCGTCCGCTCTGCCCCTATCCGCAGTACGCCGCCTATAACGGCTCTGGCGACCCGCAGGATGGGCATAACTTCACCTGTAAGAATCCGCAGTGATCTGTAGCGAGTGCGCCCAGGCTGCTATCGTTTACAATCTCCAGTGCAGCCACGACGAATCGCGCTGCGGAAGGAAGAGGGTAATAGAATGCGGAATACTCAGCTTGCAAAAGCAAAGCTCTCGGCCGTTGTTGCTGGCGCGGCATTCATTCTAGGCCTGGCGCTGCTGGCGGTTCCAAGTTGCGCGCAGAGCATCACCGGCCGCTGGGCGGCCACTGGTCCGGCGCTCCATAACGGCGAGTTACACAAGAGCATTCTTGAAGTGACCCAGACCGGCAGCGACCTGGCGGGAAAGCTCATCGGGCTGGGATACAGCGTTGATGTCAAGGGCCACATCACCGGAAGCCACTTTGAACTCTTCGGCTGGGATGGCAAGACGCCGATGATTGTGGGCGATGTGGCGAATGGAGAGCTGCACTGGACGCAGTTTGGCGGGGAGTATGTAGCCAAGCCCGTAACTCCCGCTACGGAGTTTCCCAAGTTGCCTTATATCGACCCGCCCGCCTTGCATAAAGTTCCTTACAACGGCCTGGCCAAAACTCCACCCATGGGATGGAACAGTTGGAACCTCTTCGCCGAAAAGATCGACGACCAGACGGTGCGCACCATGGCCGACGCCATGGTCTCCAGCGGTATGCGCGACGCGGGCTACGTCTACGTCAACATCGACGACACATGGGAGGGTGTGCGCGATGCCCAGGGCAATCTGCAATCGAACCCCAAGTTTCCTGACATGAAGGCGCTGGCCGACTATGTGCACTCGAAGGGGCTGAAGATCGGCATCTACTCCTCTCCGGGGCCGCGCACCTGCGGCGAATATCCCGCCAGCTACGGCCACGAGAAGCAGGACGCCGCGACCTTTGCCGCATGGGGCTTCGACTATCTTAAATACGACTGGTGCAGCGCCGGCAATATCTACAAGAACGAAGATTTGCAGCCGATCTATCAAAGGATGGGCGAGGCGCTGGCGGCCTCGGGCCGGCCGATTGTCTTCAGCCTCTGCGAATATGGCATGGGCGGCGTGGAGAAATGGGCGCCGGCGGTCAGCGGCAACCTGTGGCGCACCACCGGCGACATCGGCGACTCTTGGCAGAGCATGATCGGCAATATTGAGCAGCAGGTGCCGACCGCTCCCTATGCCGGCCCCGGCCACTGGAACGACCCCGATATGCTGGAGATCGGCAACGGCCACATGAGTGCCGACGAGTACCGCACCCACATGAGCCTGTGGGCGCTGGCGGCCGCGCCTCTGCTGGCCGGAAACGACATTCGCACCATGTCCGACACCACCCGCTCCATCCTCCTCAACAAGGAGGTCATCGCCATCGATCAGGACCCGCTCGGCAAGCAGGCCTCCCCGGTCAAAAACGGCAATCTTGAAAGTTGGGTCAAGCCTCTCGCCGATGGCGGCGTAGCGGTTGGCGTCGTCAATCTCGGCTCTGAAGCGGCGGCAGCCACAGTCAATGCCGCCGATCTGCACCTGGCCGGCAAGGTGAAAACCGCTCGCGATCTCTGGGCGCACAAGGATGTGAAGTTCACCGCTGGCGTGTATACGGCGACGGTGCCCTCCCACGGTGTGTTGCTGCTAAGGGTCAGCGCCAAGTAGCTCGGCAAATGTGCGGCGCGAGACAAATAATTTCGCGCCGCCCCCGCCGCGATATGCTGGTAGTTGGAGCAAAAAGCTGATCATGTCCAACTACAAACCCTCGACCCTTGCCGTTCATGCCGGCCAATATCCCGATCCACTGACGGGCGCTGTCAACGTGCCCGTTTACCTTACCTCGACATTTGAACTGACCGGCATCGGCACGGACCGCGGCTGGGACTACTCACGCGCCGGCAACCCCACGCGCGACCGGCTGGAGACCGCGCTGGCGGCCCTCGAAGGCGGCCTCAGCGGCCATGCCTTCACCTCCGGCATGGCGGCCCTCTCCGCGCTGGTGGCGATGCTACGCGCGGGCGACCACCTGATCTGTAGCAAAGATGTCTACGCCGGCACGGTACGGCTCTTCAATCAGATCGTCTCCGGCTATGGCATCGCCGTCGAGTATGTTGACACCAGCGATCTGGCCGCCGTCGAGGCTGCCATCCGGCCTTCGACCAAGCTGATCCACATCGAGACGCCCAGCAATCCGCTGATGGTCCTCACCGACATTGCCGCGGTAAGCCAGATCGCCCACGCACACGGCGTCGAGGTCAGCGTGGACAACACCTTTCTTTCACCTATATTGCAGAGTCCACTGGCCCTTGGCGCGGATATTGTGATGCACTCGACGACCAAGTACCTCAACGGCCACTCTGACGGGCTGGGCGGCGCGCTGATCGGTTCCACACCGGAGCACAAGGAGCGCTTTCTGCTGGTGCAGAAGGCCGCCGGCGGCATAATGTCGCCCTTCGAGTGCTTTCTCGTCCTGCGCGGCATCCGGACGCTGCCTCTGCGCATCCGGCAGCACGAGGAGAATGGCCGCGCCGTGGCCGCGTTCCTCTCTACGCATCCCAAGGTCAGCAAGCTGGCCTATCCGGGCCTGAAGAGCCATCCGCAGTACGATTTGGCGGTAAAGCAGCAAAAAGGATTTGGCTCGATGATGAGCTTCGAGTTGGAATTGCGCGAAGCAGCGGGACGCTTCTTGAAGGCGATCAAGATCTTCCTCAGCGCCGAGTCGCTCGGTGGCGTCGAGTCGCTGGCATCGCACTCGGCCACCACCACCCATGGCTCGGTCAGCGAAGAGGTGCGCGCATCCATGGGAATCACCCAGGGGCGCATCAGGCTGTCAGTCGGCATCGAAGACAAGGAAGACCTGATCGCCGACCTGGAGCAGGCGCTCGCGGCGGTCTAAGAGGAGAATCATGCCCGAATCAACGCTGCTGCTCGCCATTGACACCTGCGGACCCACCGGTTCGGTGGCTCTGGGGCGTTTTGACGGCCAATCCGTTGAAATTCTCGGCCAGATCGAACTGGAAGGGCGCAACTACTCCGCCACGCTGGTTGCGGCTGTCAACGAACTCCTGGCTCAGGCCTCAACCAAATTAAATCTGCTCCATGCAATGGTCGTCGTCAATGGTCCGGGCAGCTTTACCGGCGTGCGCGTGGGCTTGGCCGCCGTGAAGGGCTTCGCCGAGGGCGCGCGGATTCCGGTGGTTGCGGTTTCGCGGCTGGAGGTGATGGTTGCTAAAGCGAACGTGCCAGCGGCTGCTCTCGATGCGCATCGCAATGAGGTCTATCTGCGTCTGGCTGCGCCCGGTGAGCCGGCAAGGGAACTGCTGGCCGGCGCCGCAGAGCTAGCGGCCTTCCATCCGCCGCCCGCGCGAATTGCCCTCTGCGACGATGCTGCCGTCCTGCTGTTGAGCGCCGCTTGGTCGGGAACCACATTGCTCCGCACCGCGCCGCCCACCGCCGCTGACGCGCTTCGTCTCTGTGCGCCTCGCCTTGCCGCAGGTGAGTTTGCCGATTTAGCTTTGCTCGACGGCCACTACCTGCGCCGCTCCGATGCCGAAATTTTTGGCGAGGGCAGCTTCGCTGCTTCGCTACACCTATGAATCCTTCGCTCCAAGACGCGTGTATTCGCCCCATGATCCCGGCGGACCTCGACCGTGTGCTCGCCATCGCGGCTAACTTGCCCACAGCGCCGCACTGGCCGCGCTCTGCCTACCAGGCTGCTCTCGCGCCGGAGGCCGCCCCGCGTCGCACAGCGCTGGTGGCCGAAGATGCTGGCTTTGTGGAGGGCTTCGCTGTGGCCAGCCTGCTGCCGCCGCAGGCTGAACTCGAGCTGATCGCGGTTGCTGCCGCCGCCCAGCGGCGCGGTATGGCCAGCCAGCTCTTTCTAGCGCTGGCCGTCGAACTGCGCGCCGCCCAGCTTGCGGAAATCATCCTGGAAGTGCGCCCCAGCAACCAGCCGGCGCTCGATTTCTACCGGCGGATGGGTCTTCTTGTATCCGGCCACCGGACGCGCTACTATCAAAATCCAGAGGAAGACGCGATCCTTATGCGCCTCTCGCTTTGAAAGCCTGTTCAGAGGGTCGTGCGCGCCCGGTTCCTGGGACGGCAGGCGAACAGAAAGCGATTGCGGCCACGCCAGGCGGTTTTCCACCCCGAATTCCACAGCCGGGATTACTTCCGGTTCTATTCGGGCTTGCCGTTTGTACGCTGTCGGCGATATATGTAAGTTCGTTCCTAATTTGGAGGTGCCCGATGGATGAAATACAGGATTCCACGCTGAGCGCTGAAATCAATCGTCTGCATGCCGAACATCTTCACTACGCTCAGCGGCTGGAAGAGTTGCTCCAAAAGCCCTATCTCTCCGCCGAGGAGCAGATCGAGGAAGTCAAGCTGAAAAAGCTCAAGCTGCACGCCAAGGATCTGATTTACGATCTGGAGCGCAGATCTGCGGTTCTGGTTTAGGCTTCTGTAGCAATGTGTGAATGCAGGCGAGTTGCCCGTGAGCCGTTCATACGCGGCCTCCGCGCGAGTGGTGTGTGTCGAACTCAACTCGCAGATGGACGGTACAGCGGTCTCCAAATGTTCTATTCCGGAAGTACGCCGACGAGTGGTTTTTTCATCAATAAAAGGCCATCATTGGCAGATTTGGCTATGACATTGGGATTGGAGAACCGCTCTAGCCGTATAATCGTCTGGGACTATGGTTCGTGACGGTTACATCTACGGAGTGAGTTTGCTGGCGGTTGGGTTCGCGCTGGCGTGGGCCACGGGCAACTTGGCGTGGAGCGTCGCGCCCCTGCTTCTGGCGGTGTTTTTCTTGTGGTTCTTTCGCGACCCAGAACGGACGATTCCCTCAGAAGCTGGCCTGATTGTCTCGCCCGGCGATGGCGTGGTCACAGAAACGGCTGTTATCGCCACTCCGGCTGGGCCGCGGCAACGGATCAGCATCTTCCTCAGCGTCTTCAACGTGCACGTAAACCGCTCGCCCATCGCTGGCGTACTCACTGCTGTGCGCTACCAGCGGGGCCAATACCTGAACGCCATGAATCCCGCCTCGGCCGACCGCAATGAGCAGAACATAGCCACCGTGCGCGGCGAGGATGGCCTTGAAGTCACCTTCAAGCAGATCGCCGGCCTGCTGGCGCGCCGCATTGTCTTTAACCCGCGCGAGGGCGAGACGCTGGCCCGCGGACAGCGTGTCGGCCTCATCAAATTCGGCTCTCGCGTTGACGTTCTACTGCCTGCCGAGGCCCAATTGCGCGTGAGCGTCGGCCAAAAAGTGAAGGGCGGATCAAGCGTGCTGGCTTCCATCTCCCTCGAAAACTCCCATGGAGGCCTAGCATGAGCTCCCTCGACCCTGCACTTGCACGGGCCCGCGCGCAAGCGCAACTTCGCCGCGGAATGTTCCTGCTGCCGTCGCTTTTTACTGTGGGCAACATCGCTGCCGGCTACATATCCATTTTGCTGACAATGGCCGCCCTCACCGGCGTTGGCGATGTGCGCGGACACCTCGATTGGGCTGCCATCGCCATTCTCATCGCCATTCCCCTCGACTCGCTCGACGGCCGTATCGCCCGCATGACCAACACCTGCAGCGACTTCGGCAAGGAGTTGGATTCGCTGGCCGACGCCATCACCTTTGGTGTTGCGCCCACCCTGCTGGCGTTCATCTGGGGTTTTCATTTTTTGCCCGACTCCACCAATTCGCCGTTGCATGAGCACCTGATCTATGCTGGCTCTTTTATCTGTTTCCTCTTTCTCATCGGCGGAGTCTCGCGCTTGGCGCGCTTCAACATCAGCCACGACGCCCAGCCGCGCAATCCTGGCCGGCCCGATCGCAAGTATTTTGTCGGAATGCCGATCCCTGCCGCCGCCGGGCTGGTTGCCGCCACGGTGCATTTCTGCGGCGGATATCCGGTTTGGTACTGGTGGGTAGCGCTCATCTGGCTCGGTATCGTCGGCGCCAGCGGTTTCCTGATGGTCAGCACATGGCGCTTCTGGTCCGGCAAGGAACTCAGCCTCTCCCGCCGCCATCCCTTCCAGATCCTCCTGCTGATTGCGGTCGTGCTCTTCCTGATATTCAGGTTTTCTCAGGGTGTGCTCTTCACGCTGGCGCTGGTTTATATGTTCAGCGGCATCTGGGCGCGCGCGGCTTACTCCTGGTCGCGCCGGCGGCGTTGGCGGTCGGCCGGTGCGAACCTTTCTTTGTTGGAACCGCCGGCAACTGAACCCGAGCCGCTTGAAAAACCGTAATCTCCATACCTCAACCAAAGGACGCCTGTGTACAAGATCGCTATTGCCGGAGCATCCACCTTGGTGGGCCGCGATTTGAAGGAAGCCCTGTCGGAGTCGCCGCTGGCGACTGCAAACTTCGTCCTGCTCGACGAGGATGAGGTCGAGGGCCAACTGGACCAGGTGGGCGACGAGGTCACCTTCGTTCAGGCCATCGCACCCGACGCCTTCGACCACGTCGACTTCACCTTCTTCTGCGGCCCGGAAGAGTTGACTCGCAAGCACTGGCGCTCGGCGCTCAGGGCCGGCTCAACCGTGCTGGATCTCTCGGGTGCGCTTGACCAGGAGACCGGCGTCGTGGTGCGCGCGCCATGGCTCGACTCCGAGCGGCTTGGCTCCGAGACGGCCGCGGTAGACTTGTTTACTCCCGCCGTCGTCCCTGCCCACCCCGCGGCGCTGGTGCTGGCGCTGCTGCTCGAACGCCTCCAGAAGGCCGCACCCCTGCGCATCGCCTTCGTTACGCTCCTCCAGCCGGCCAGCGAGTTTGGCCGCGCCGCACTGGACGAATTGCATCAGCAGACCGTGAATCTGCTCAGCTTCCAGCAGATGCCGCGCGAGCTTTATGACACCCAGGCGGCCTTCAATCTGCTCTCAGGCCTTGGCGAAGCCGCCAAGGTGAGCCTGGAGGTGATCGAGGCGCGTGTGCGCCGCCACTATGCCCAGCTCTCCCAAGGCCGCTGGCCTGCTCTCGCTCTGCAAGTTGTCTCAGCCCCCGTCTTCCACGGCCACACCTTCTCTATCGCCGTTGAGCTGGAGCGTCCGGTCGAGCTTTCCGCCCTCGAAGAGGCGCTCAGCGGCGCCCACATCGAACTGGTCCGCGAAGAGACTGACTCGCCCTCCAACCTTGCCGCTACTGGCCAGAATGACGTTCTCGTCCGGCTGCATCCTGAGGTGGATTCCACCCAGGGCGCGCGCAACTCCAGCCAGATTTCGCGCCTGTGGCTTTGGGCCGCCTCTGACAACCTGCGCCTCCAGGCGCAGAACGCCGTCGCTTGCGCCCTGGACCTGCGTAGACTGAGGCCACCGGGGACGGTGCAGTAGCGTCATCGCACAGAAAGTCTCCGTTTGCGGAATCATTCCCACGCCTGCAATACTCTGTGTGTCCCAGTTTTCTTGTCTTGCGTACAATCAATGAATCCACTCTATCGGAAGATCTCGCGACGTCTTGTACCATTCCTGATGCTGCTTTATCTGGTTGGCATCCTCAACCGGGTCAACGTCAGCTTTGCCGCCCTCACCATGAACCGCGACCTGCACATCGGCGAAGGCCTCTTCGGCCTGGCCGCGGGAATGTTCTTTCTGGGATACTTTCTCTTCGAGGTCCCCAGCAACCAAATGCTGCTGCGCGTGGGCGCGCGCCGCTTGATCATGGTCCTGATGATCGCCTGGGGAATTCTCTCCGTCGCCAATGCCTTTGTGCCCGGCGCCACCAGCTACATCGTGCTGCGCTTCCTGCTCGGATCGGCCGAGGCGGGATTTTATCCGGGCGTGATCCTCTACCTGACCTTCTGGCTTCCGCCCAAGGTGCGCTCCAGCGTCATGGCCTGGTTCGTCACGGCAATTCCTTTGGCCAATCTGATCGGCGCGCCGGTCTCGGCCCAGATTCTCCTTCTCGACCACTTTGCTGGATTGCAGGGCTGGCAGTGGCTCTTCATTCTGCAGGGCATGCCCGCCATTCTTCTTGGAGTGTTGGCTTACTTCCTGCTGCTCGACCGGCCTGAACAGGTTGGCTGGCTCACCGCGCAAGAGAAGCAAACCCTCCAGAACGACCTCGCGGAAGCCTCCGGCCCGCCCTCCGCCAAGCCCCACTCGCTCATGGAGGCCTTCACCGCCGAGCCTTCGGTCTACGCCTGGAGTCTTACCTACTTCTCCCTGATGGTCGGTCTCTACGGCCTTAGCTTCTGGATTCCCAAGGTGCTGGTTTCGCATGGCATGAGCCTGAAAAGCCTGAGCTGGGGCGCGGCGCTGCCTTACCTGGCAGCCGTCTTCGGAATGATTCTCTGGAGCCGCAGCTCCGACCGCCATTGCGAGCGGCGTTTTCACCTCGCTGGAGCTTACCTTACCGCTGCTGCTGGATTCATGCTAGCGGCCTTCGCGCCCAGCGCCGCCGTCGCCATCGCCGGCTTTGGGCTGGCCGCTATCGGCGTCCTCTCTGCGATGCCTGTCTTCTGGAGTGCCTCGACCGTGCGCCTGGCCGGCCCTTTGGTGGGCGCGCACATCGCGGTCATCAACTCCATCGGCAACCTGGGCGGATTCTTCGGCCCCATCGCCATGGGCTGGCAGCACCAACTCACCCACAACTACGTCGCGGGACTTGCCTCCATCGCCCTCTGCCTGGCCCTGGGCGCGCTCGCCGCGGCCATGCTCGCCAAGCCGGCTTCGCGACCTGAAACAATTTAGGAGATACCATATGAAAGCAATGCGTTTCGCAGCATTTCTTGCTTTTTCTGCCGCTCTCACCATGAGCGCTGCCGAAACCCGCTCGACCGCCGAGCTGGCGCGGTTGGCAAAGGATAACAGCCCGCAACTCGCACAGGCGATTCAGGACACATTCGCCGCCAAAGACCTGAAATCCGGCTCGGCCTGGTCCGGACATCTGCACGAGTTTTTCTTTGCCCTGCGCGCCGCCCAGCGCCCCGTGCTCATCATCGACGATGCGCCCGGCCCCGCGATGCAGCAGATTCCATCGAGCGACTTGTGGTTTGCCTCCGCGCGCATCGAGCGCCTCGGCGCGCTGCACAGCTTCCACTATCAGTTGGATGGCAAGGAGTTTGGCGGCAGCATCAATCTGCCCGCTTATACCGAGCTTTCCTATCTGATGCCGGGAGTCAAGCAGGGCACGCTCTCGCCCATGCTGAATATCACCAGCAATATATACGACGGCATGGTCTCCAATTACTGGATTTACGTTCCGGCGAGTTACGATCCAGCCGTTCCCGCCGCGCTGATGGTCTTTCAGGATGGCGGCGCATACATCAGTCGCGACGATGGAAACCACACGCTGAATGTCATCGATAATCTGATTTACCTGAAGAAAATTCCGACTGTGATCTGCGTCTTTGTCAATCCCGGCAAGATCGCCGGACCAGCCGGCAACCCCACCTACGACTTTGTGAAAGCCTACGGGGACAAGTGGCATCGTACCTTGGATGACTCCATGCGCAGCACCCTCTATGACACGGTCAGCGACCGCTATCCGCGGTTTCTGCGCGACGAGTTGATTCCTCTGGTCGCGGCCAAATATAACCTGCGCAAAGACTCCTATAGCCGCGCCATCACCGGTTTGTCGTCGGGCGGAATCTGCTCCTTCAACGCCGCTTGGCAGATGCCTGAAGAGTTCAGCCGTGTGCTTACCTGGATAGGCAGCTTCACCAGCATCCAGTGGAAGGAGACGCCGGGCGTTACCGACGGCGGCCAGGACTACGCGGAAAAGGTTCTTCGCGAGCCGCGCCGCAACATCCGCGTCTGGCTCCAGGATGGCTCCGAAGACATGGAGTGGAATGAGTATGGAAGCTGGCCGCTGGCCAATTTGCGTATGGCCAACGCCCTCAAGCTCAACGACTACGACTTCCACTTCAGCTTTGGCAAGGGAAACCATAACGGCGCTCATGGCGATGCGCAGTTTCCCCAGGCGATGATCTGGTTGTGGAGAGACTACGACCCGGCAAAGACCTCGCAGACCTACGAGACGGAACCCGCTGAAAAGGCTAAGCCGCTCTTCCGGGTGCAGGTCTACAACCGTGACACGGAGTAGCGCATTATCACTCACAGAGCAAGATCAAGATGCCCGATCCTTCACAAAGTTCGTAAAGGATCGGGCACTCGCAAAGGCGAAGATGCGGTTATGAAAAAGTGCTGCAAAAAGGGCCTTTTATGGCACGAAAGTGGCAAAAAAGGCGGTTTTTTTGGCTAAAAAGCGGTGGTTTTTCGGGGTTTGTATTTACTGATAAGTATACATGGGTGGTTGATGAAGATGTTTATTATCTTTCACTTGCATGGATTAACCCCTCTCAGAAATCGAGTTTTAAGGCAGGGGGGGGTGGGGGTGCCACTGTTTTCTTCTCCTTTTGATCGCTTTTCATTCGCCACCGCGGCACCTGCGGTGCGGCCAGTGGCTCTCTGCGCTCGCACAGACAGGGATCAGAGATGGGCGGCTGATGGACATGGATTGATTGTGCGCCAAGAGAGGGTAATTGTATGCAAGGACGGAAAAAGATTCTTGAGGAAATGCGGGCTTGGGTTTCTTCGATGGTTTGAAATTCATCGTCTCCCAGGTGCCCAAATGCGAGGCACCTGGGCCACCCCATCTTCAGTGGGTTAATTCAGACCCCGGCACCTGGGCCACCCCATCTTCAGGGGTTAATTCAGACCCCGGCACCTGGGCCACGCCGTGTGCGAGTCTACAACCGCGACACGGAGTAGGCGCAAATCAATCTGCCCAAAAAAGTGTGCCCATCCCTTCAGGTGAAGGGATGGGCACTTTATTGAATTCCATGGCGCGCAAGCGCCTCTGCCTGGACGGCCAGTCCGGCTACTTCACCGCAACCTGGACTTTTACCCTGCGGTCGCGCGAAGAGCCGCCCACCCACAGTTTTCGGACGCCGCCGGCCGTCACCCATTGCTTCTGCGCCGTGGACCAGTACTGAAGCTGGCGCAGCGGAATGTGAATCGTCACCGTGCGCGACTCGCCCGCGGCCAGATGAACGCGCTCAAAGCCGGCCAGAACGTCGTCGGCAAACTGCACACCCGCCTGAGGCTTGGCAGGCGCCTCCAGGTAGGCCTGAGCCACCTCGTCGCCGGCCACCGCGCCCGTGTTCTTGATGGTCACGCCAAGGTCCACGCCGCCGTCGGCTGCGCGGCTAGCCTTCAGCCCGTCATACGAGAATGTGGTGTAGGACAGCCCGAAGCCGAAGGGAAAGAGCGGCTCGATCTTCTGCCGATCAAACCAGCGGTAGCCGACCAGAATCCCTTCGCTGAATGTGGTTTTTCCGTCCACTCCATTAGCCGAACGCTCGGGATGGGCCGGGTCGCCGGCGGGCGTATCTTCATTCCGCTTGGGCCAGGTAAACGGCAGCCTGCCTCCGGCGTTGGCCTGGCCCAGCAGCAGCTTGGCTGTCGCCCAGCCGCCCAGGTCGCCCGTCCAGCCCATATCGAGCACCGCCTTCACCTGCCCCATCCAGGGCATGGCGACCGGCTGGCTCACGTTGAGCACGACGATGGTGTTGGGATTCACCGCGGCCACGTCGCGGATCAACTTGTCCTGATCGCCGGGCAGGCCGAGGGTGGGATCAGTCCGGCTCCAGGCAAAGACCACCGCCGTCTTGGCGTGCTTGGCCGCGTCGATGGCTGCCTGGTAATTCTCCGCCTGCTGGCGCGGCGTAACCCAACTGACTCTCACCTGCACCGGGTCGTTGGAGCTGTCGGGAGAGACATCGACAAGGATGCGGTGAGGGCCGGCGCTCAGTTCCACTGCCGCGAGCATATTATCCAGGCCATCGGTGGTTGCGAAGAGGCCGTTTGAGCCGGGCTGAATCTCCTCGCCGTGGATGAAATTGAACCAGTTCCTTACCACAAATTGGTCGTCGATCTTGAGCTTTCCGTAGCAGCCGAGAAGTTGCAGGGAGAGCCGATAGGTTCCACTCTCGGGAACATTGAGCGTGCCCGTCCAGACGATGTCTTCGTTGGCCGGCAGACTGTTGCCCGCTGTATTCGTAAAGTTGATCGCCGGATCGATGGTGATTGCGTCTTCTTTCCAGACGCGGCGCTCCAGCCCCGGCGCGCCAAAGTGCGACAGATACTGCGCGGGAATGGCCGTTCCCTGCATATCATCGGCGACGGCGTAGGTAACCTGCGCGGCGTCTCCCGCCAGCTTTTTGAGTGCCGCCAGCGGTCCTACCTGAAGCGCGGGCAGACCGAGCGCCTTCTCCGATGATCTGCCCACGGCGACAATCTGGCCCGCTCCCGGACCGATCATTGCCAGCGATTGCAGATCGGCGGGCTTGAGCGGCAGCGCGCCGCCCTCGTTCTTCAGCAGCACCGCCGCATCAATGGCCGTCTTCTCAACAATTTTCACATCTTCCGTGTTGTCGGAGGGCGTCACTTCCAGCTTAATTTTGCCGTCCAGATAGCCGAACTTTTCCATCTGCAACAGCACTCGGCCAGCGGCGCGGGTAATGGTATCCTCGGAGACGATTCCCTTGGCAATCAAGTTTTTCAGATTGGTGCGTGTGTCAGGCGTTTTTGCTTGCTCCGCGGCAGATTTTGGCCGCAAAGGCTGCGCCAGCTCCTCCGGCAGCTTGTCCCCGTCAGGATTACCCTGTCCATTCAACGCTTCGGCATCCTGATCCTGGCGCGAATTCCCGTTGACAAAAAAGGAATCTCCAGAGAATACGGCTTCCTGTGTGCCGGGCATCTCCATGTCCAGCCCCTTATTGATGAAATCCGTGGCATGGACAGCGCCCCAGTCGGAGGTCACAAAGCCCTGAAAGCCGTTCTCCTCTTTCAACAGCTTCGTTAGCGTCTCCGGATTGCCGCAGGAGTACGGGCCGTTGACCTTGTTATACGAACACATGATGGAAGAGACGCCGGCCTTGACCGCCGCGGCAAAGGGAGCGGCATAAACCTCGTGCAGGGTTTGATCATCAACAAAAACATTGGTGCCGTTGGTGTCGTAGGCGATAAAGTGCTTGGCCTGCGACATCACGTCCTCATGCTGGATTCCGGTGATCTCCGCCGCACCCAGTTCGCCGGTCAGGAAAGGGTCTTCGCCGAAGGTGTTGTAGCCGCGTCCGTAGTTGAAGTCGCGGTCGATGTTGATGAAGGGCTGCAAGGCCACGGTGATGCCGTGCGAGCGCGCCTCGCGGCCAATCACCGATCCGTTGAGCCGCGCGTCCTCGCGGCTGAAGGTCGCCGCCAGGCCCATAGTGGAGGTGGGCGCAATCGACAAGACGCGCGTCAGCACTCCCGGAGGCCCGTCGGCAAAGCGCATCGGCGGAATCCCCAGCCGCTTGACGCCGGCCAGGTAGCCGGCCTGGCCTTGGTAGGTCGATGCGTCTTCGCCTGTGCCATGAATCATGGCGAGCTTTTCGTCCAGCGTCATCTGGCTGAGCAGATGATCGACGCGCGCATTGCCGGTGATCTTCGCGTCCTGCGCAAACAGGAAAACGCTGCCAGATACCGCAAGGACCAGCGCTACGAAAAATGCTATTGTTGCTGTGCGATTCTTCTTCATTTCCATACCAATCTTTCTTCAATATTTCCTTGCGGTTTTCATTCCCGCCTGATCTGAATCTGCCAAATACTTCACATCAAAGCAGGCAACTCTACTTGGAAGGCTCCGCAACCCGGCTCAACGTGAAGGTGTGGGGCTTGGGCGCGGCCTCCTCGTAAATGGAGTCTTCCAGCGAGTTCTCGAATGCGCTCATCACGTCCGGGACGCCATTTTGCCCGGCTGTGTCGAACTTGCGTATCGCCATGGTCTGATGAAGGGCATGCGCCGTCTCGCGATCACTCAATATCCATCCAACGTGCTGTGACTGGCTGCGCATGGGAGTGGCATAATCGGCAAGGTTGATTCCCTTCGCCAACTCATCGGCGGAAAACGCGCCGACCGGCTCGCCATCGATTGCCAGCGTGTATTGGCCTGCCTCAAATCCTGTAACCCGCAGCGTCTCCTGGTTCAACTGCTGCTGAATGTCGGTCAGGTCAAGCAGCAGCGATTGCATCTCGTTGTTTCTTTCAAAGATCAGCGGCAAGGAATTCTCTTTTTCTGTCCAGCGCAACTCACCCTTCTCGCCGCGCTCCACGTGATCCACCGTGGCGTTTTGCGCATCCGCCACCTGGCCCGCGTGCCCGTCTATCGTCACCGACGAAACCAGCGCCGGCGCGTTCCAACCCTTCAGCAGCGTCTCGGCCATCACCCAGTGGGCAATCATGTCCGGGTGAACGCGGTCAGGCAGAATCAGCTTGGCTACCAGCGGATCAAGCGCCTCCGCCCTTTCCAGCAGCGCCACCACAGGCGGGTTGAAATTGACGAAGCTGGCGTTGAACTTGACAGCCAACTGCTGGTCAAGATCGCCAAAATGGCGCATCACCCCGTTGTAGGCGACTGCGGGCCATGCAGGCCGGGTTACGTCATCGAAGGGCGACGGCCCCAGCAGCGTGATTCTGGCGCCCGGCGCGTGCTCGTGAATCGACTGAAGCAGGTGCTCGTAGCCCTTCGTGTAGGTCGTTTGGATCTCATCGGTGGTCGGCTGATAGAAGCCGTCGTTCATCCCCAGCATTACCGTAACCACGGTAGGCTGGTGCGAAAAGACATCGCGTGCCAGACGCTGGTCGATGGGTCCGCCGCCGCCTCCGCTCACCCGGTCTCCACCTACTCCAGCGCCATAAAAATGTATGCGCATGGCGGGAAACCGCGTCACGGTGTAAAGCTCCACCCATTGGTTGTAAAGGTTCTGCGCGGTAATGCTGTCGCCGTAAAACACCACCGTGTCGCCGTTCTTCAGATAAAAGCCCTGTGACTGGGCAGACGCAATCGCGGGCGCGGCTGCTACGGCGGTCTGCGGCGTTTGCCCTGCCTGCGCATACAATGTGGCAGCGCATAACAGCGCGCACACCAACCCCATTTTTCCCCGAATCATCTCTTTGTTGCTCCTCGTTTTGATTTGTCTGCTGCTCTTGGAAAACTTCGATTCTGCCCAGTGCTGTTAGCACCCTTCATCCTACTACGGCGCAAAAGGGCGGGCAACCGCATAAAAACTCAGCGCCGCGTCTCCCTGTTCGAGCAATCGAGTGCGCTCCAGAGCGCCATAACGCCCCTCGATCCGCTGTTTCCGCCGGTGCTCGGCGATAACCATCGCGCCGTCGGCCAACAGGCCTGCCGCGGCCCCGCCCAGCAGGCCCAATGTTGCAGCGTACTCCTCCAGTGCGTCGTAAGGAGGATCGAGAAAGACCAGATCGAAGTGCGCGGCCCGGCCCGGCGCGCAAGCAGCTTTCATCCTTCTGAGAGCAGTTCCCACGGCTGCCGAGTGGATCTGAAATCCCGCGCTCACTCCCAGACCTTCCAGATTGCCGCGCAGAACCCGGAGCGCCGCCGGAGCCTTCTCGACAAACTCCACCCGCGCTGCTCCCCGGCTCAGCGCCTCCATGCCCACCGCGCCTGAGCCGGCATACAAATCCAGAAAGGTAGCGCTTTGAATGCGCGGAGCAAGCACATTGAAGAGAGTCTCGCGCAGACGGTCGCTCGTGGGTCGCGTGGCGAGGCCCATGGGAGCTTGCAACGAGCGGGAACGAAATAATCCGGCGATGATGCGCACAGCGTCCAGCATAACGCACAGGAGGCCGGACCCTCTACAATGATGATGTATGCGTGGCTGGTCAATTCCGTTGGGCCGTTGGATGGGCGTCGAGCTTCGCGTCCACGTCTTTTTTCCGCTTCTCGCCGTCGTTTGCATTGGGCTGAGCAGTTCCGATGGCGGTGCGTATTCGCTCTCCCGCGGCCTGGCGCTGTTTCTGATTCTGGTCTCTGCCGTAGCGGTGCGCGAGGCGGCGCGGCTGATGGTGGCTGCGTGGCTGGCCTTGAAGCTGCGCGCCATTCTGCTGCTTCCCATCGGCGGACTGCTGGCATACGCTGACCCTGAAAGCCAGGAGAGCTCCAGCCAGGGCGGCGGCCAGTTTGCCCTGGCTCTGGCCGGTCCCGTGGTGAACCTGGCTACGGCCCTGATGCTGGCTGCGGCCTTCAAGGGTGCCAGCGGTGACATCAGACTCTTCGGCCCGCCCTGGATCTCCTCCGCCTATCTGCTGCGCAGCATGGTATGGATGCAAGCTGGCCTGGGCGTCTTGCATTTGCTGCCGGCTTACCCGCTCGATGGCGGTCGTCTGCTCCGCAGCCTTCTTGCCCGCAAGCATGGATTCGCCCCCGCCGGACGCATGGCCGCCGCACTGGGACAGATTCTGGCGCTGGCCGCCATGGTGGGCGGAATGTTCCTGCATGATTACTGGATGAGCATCGCTGGGCTTTTCGTCATGTTCGGCGCGCAGATCGAGGATCAGGGCGTCTTCTTTCAGGCGGTTGTCGATACCGTGCATATGCGCGAGGTCATGCTCACCGACTTCGCAACGCTCTCACCCTCTGACACGCTCAACGACGCGCTCGCGCGCTGCGTTCACTCGCTTCAGGAGGACTTCCCTGTGGTGCGCGGCCCGCAACTGGTGGGCATCATCAGCCGCCAGCGCATCATGGAGGCCCTGCGCGACGAGGGAAACGGATACGTGCAGGCCTTGATGTCCAAAGCCTTTCAGGTGGCGCGACCCGATGACACGCTCGGATCCACCATCCGCCGCATTCAAACCGGGCGCGGACTTTCGCTGATTCCCATCACTGACAGCGGGCGCATCGTCGGCATCGTCAGCGTCCAGAACCTGATGAGCTCCATGTCGCTGCTGGCCGAGCAGCGCCGCCTGGAGCGCGAAGAAGCCCGCGAGCAAGCCCGATAACCGGCCGGAGACTGACGCAGCCCATGCCCGCCGAAACTGAATCTCCGCTCGCTCCCGGCCTTTATCTTGTGGCCACGCCCATCGGCAACCTGGGCGACATCACCCTCCGCGCCATCGATGTTCTTCGCCGCGTGGACCGCATCGCCTGCGAAGACACCCGCCAGACGCAGAAGCTGCTCAACCACTTTGAAATCACCACACCCACCATAAGCTGCCACCAGCATAACGAGCACACCCGTGCCACCGAACTGATCCAAAACATAAATGCCGGGAAGGCCATCGCTGTGGTCAGTGACGCCGGAATGCCGGGCATCAGCGACCCCGGAGGCTGGCTCGCGGTCGAGGCCATCGCCGCTGGTGTCGCGGTCATTCCCATCCCCGGTGCGAATGCCGCTCTCAGTGCGCTGGTGGCCTCCGGGCTGCCTACCGGTGAGTTCCACTTCATCGGCTTTCTGCCGGAAAAAGCCGGAGCGCGGCGCACCCGGCTCGAAGCGCTTGCCTGCGAGGTGCAGCAAGCCAACGCCGCGCGCACTCTTGTCTTTTATGAAGCGCCGCACCGGATTCTGGAGACGCTTTCCGATTTGGAATCTGTCTTTGGTCCCGCCTTGCGCGTTGTACTTGCCCGCGAGTTGACCAAAATTCACGAAGAGTTTCTGCGCGGCACAGTCGCGGATGTTCGTCGCGAGTTGGCTGCCCGCGACCGCGTTCGCGGCGAGATCACCTTGCTCGTCGAGGCGTGTCCGCCTACTCCGAATGAATCCGGCAGCTCTCCCCTGAAGATTGCCGAGCGCGTCGCGCGTTTACAGGCTGAAAGTGGTCTGGATGAGAAAGAGTCTCTCAAACGCATCGCGCGCGAACTCGGCCAATCCAAGAGCGACGTCTATCGCGAGCTGCAACGGGAGCGCGCCCGGCGACGATAATCCCTGGGTTCCTAGTCGCTTAGTCCCTGCTCCCTGTTCTTCAACCGGTCATACAGATACACATCGCTGGTGGTTCCCAGAGCCTCGTTATAAAGATCAATTGCGCCGGTCAACTGCTTCAGCTCTTCGGTAAAAAGGTGGAGCGCCTGCAACTGGCTTGCCAGGGCGGGCAGCTCGAAATCGGGCGTGGAGAGAAACTTCTGGTAGCCGCGGTCCAGCAGCCGCGCCACCCTGCCCCCAACCAGCAAGCCGGGATGAACAGCGAAGGCCGCCGCTACCTCTTCATCCCCGGAGGCCACCAACACGGTCCCGGCTCCGTGCTTGCTCACCAGCACTCCACCGCCAACTTCGGTGTACGGCGTCAGCTCAAAGCCGTGGTCGCTCAGGGTCTTCAGCGTCTGATCGAAATTCGGATTGCGGAATTTTCGGCTCACGGTCGCCTTCCTGCCTGCGTAGAGATGAAAGCAGTTGCGGGGTTTCAAAACTTCAGCCCCGCACTCTCAATCTCGCACACCCGGAGCGCGGGTGCAATTGTCCATGGGAATCGGTGAGGCCCTAGCTTGACCCGGTTGTTCGTGGCCTCAAAAAATGGGCCTTCAGCCCAGGCCCCTTGCCTCCATCAAACTCCTGCACGAGCACTGGCAGGAGGCGCTGCAAGCTTGCAGCAATTGCGGCCGGCGGCCTTGGCTGCATAAAGCGCGGAATCCACCTCTCGCAGAATATCGTCCGTGGCAGGATGTCCTCCCCCCTGGGTAACCAGAACGCCGATGCTGAGGGTAATCGATATGGGACCGCATTCAGTCGAAATCGGAGTCGCTCCGATCGCCTCCCGCAACTGTTCAGCGCGCGCCAAGGCGTCGTTGGTAGCGCAATTTGGCAGCACCATCAGGAACTCCTCTCCGCCAAAGCGCCCAACAAAATCGTAGTTGCGCACACTGCCTAGCAGACGGCGAGCCACCTCCCGCAATACCTCGTCTCCAATCGGATGCCCATGTTCGTCGTTGACCTCTTTGAAGTGATCCAGATCTCCGAGCAGTACGGCCGTAGGTAATTTCTTTCGAACGCTGCGATTCAGCTCGCGCTCCAGCATCTCCAGAACGGCCCCGCGGTTGAAAAGAGTGGTCAGATAGTCGTGCTCGGCTTTGAACTCCAACTCTTTGCGGGCCTTGCGAAGTTCAGCCTCAATCTCCTTCAATTTGGTGATGTTGCGTCCCACCCCTATCAGGCCGATGACATTGCCGGATGCATCCAGGAGGGGAACCTTGGTGGACAATACGTATCGAGTCCGGCCATCGGAATCCGTGATCTGCTCTTCCTTGCTCACCAGGGGAAGGCCTGAGCGCATCACCTTTTGCTCATCCGCATAGAAAATCTTGGCAAGCTTTTCAGAAAAGAAATCAAAATCTGTTTTGCCGATCAGATCTGCGCCCCTTGCAACTTCTGCATCCATATTGTTTGCCGCCGCCTGGTTGGCCATCAGGAAGCGGCTCTGCAAATCCTTCACATAGATTGGATCAGGCAGACTGGCTACCACGGCCCGCAGCATCGACAACTCAGCCTCGGCGGAGTCGTCGTTCCGCTTGCGGCTTCCCGCCCTGGGGAAAATGCGGCTCAACAGAACTCCCGCAGCAAAGGCCAGAATAGCGCCCGCGGCAAAGACCAGAAAGAGGAAGACATTTGCGTCCCAGTGAAGAGAAACCGAATGCCCGCCGAAGAAAGGAAAGACGAGCTGCGCAGCGCCTGCCCATCCCGCCGTCAACGCAACACCAGAGGTACCGAATTGAGCCATTCCATCCATTCACATTCTCATGCGCGGCATACGCAGGAGCAAAAACCTTCAGGCTCTCGCACGGAAAGAATCGCAAGTTTCCAGTTCCGGTAAAAATGGGCGACAATCCAGAGCGATTTCGCGCCTTGTCCGCGGTGCGAGGAGACCGGTTTGCCAGCGTTATCGGCTACAATCCATGATATATGAGCTTCTGGGATGAGGACTCCCGTTCGATGGAAGTTCTCTTCCGTTCCGGATTGTGTCCAGGCACGGCTGGCGCTTTTCACAATTCACTCCGGCGGAATCCATAACGCAAATGCTGCAATTGGTCCGGGAGAAAACTGCAATGAACGGAATTCCCCAACTCACTGTGAAAGAACTCAAGCGGCGCATCGATGCCGGCGAGGAGGTTTTCATCCTCGACGTGCGCGAGCCGTGGGAGTACAAGATCGCCCAAATCGGCGGCAAACTGATTCCACAGAATGAAGTTCCCCGGAGGCTCTCCGAAATCGACCGCAACCGCGAAGTCATCGTCCACTGCCATTCCGGCGTCCGCAGCCAGCGCGTTGCCGAGTTCCTCGTCCAGTCCGGCTACCCCCGTGTCGCCAACCTCGCGGGGGGTATCGCAGCCTGGAGTGACCAGATCGACCCGTCGGTGCCTAAATACTGAGTTGTCTCTACAAAATCCCGATCTGCCCGTTCCATTCATTGCCGCGCCTTACTCCGGCTTCGCGGTTCCAACCGCGCTCTCCTGCTTGGCCAGCTTCACACGCGCGCTATCCAGTTTCTTTTGCACCTTGGCCACCTCGGAAGGATCCACATCCGCCGGAGCCGATTTGGCAAACTCCGCCAGCGACAGCTCCCATTGCACCGCTGCCAGCCGAATGCGCCCCGTCTTCTCGTAGAGCTCGCCCAGGTGGTCATGAACCGTAGGGTCAGTCGAATCGCGCTCGACGGCCTTGCGCAAATTCTCCTCGGCCAGCTCAAACTGGCCCATCTTGAAGTACACCCAGCCCAGCGAATCCAGGTAGGCGCCGCTCATCGGCTCCAGCTCCACGGCCTTGCGAATCATCTTGAGCGCCTCAGGCAGATTCATACCCTTGTCGGCCATCATGTAGCCCAGGTAGTTCAAGGTCATCGCGCTCTCCGGCTCCAGCTCCAGCGCCTGGCGGAAGTATTGCTCGGCCGGCTCATAATGTTTCTGCCGCTCTGCCAGTTCACCCCTGACAAAGAGCAAATAGGTGCGGTCTTCCTTCTTCGTCGTCAGCGGGTCGGCCTTGTTGAATGCCTCCTCGGCCTCCTTCCACCGATGCGTGCGAACATACATCTGTCCCAGCGCCAGCCAGACCGGGCGGTCCTCGGCGGTGTTGGTCAGCAGGCTCTTGATCAGCGCCAGCCCTTCGTCCGTCTTGCCCACATCGCCCAACTCCCCGGCCAGCATCAGCTTCAGGTCGCGGTCCTTGGGGTTGGCTTCGACGGCCTTGCGCGCCATCGCAACTGCCTTGTCAAAATCCTTGGCGTCGCTATAGACCTCCACCTGAAACTGGTAGCCGCGCACCACGAAATCGCCACCCATGTCAATGAGCTTCTGATAGGTGGCGATGGCCAGCTCGCTCTTGTTCTGCTCGTGATAGATTGCGCCCAGCCGCTCCAGAAAGATGCCCCGGTTGTTCTTCTCTTCGGTGGTATAAGCGCCGTTGGCGTGCGAGGTCAGCTCCACCATCTTCTCGTAGACCTGGACGGCCTCGTCGAAGCGGCCCAGCACGTCCAACAACAAACCCTCGTTGTAGCCCGCTTCCAGATTATTTGGTTCCTTGCTGAGCGCCTTGCGGATAGTAGTCAGCGCATCTTCGTACTTTCCCTGGCGTCGCAGGATCTCGCCGATGTGAACCAGGGCGCCGGCATTCTCCGGATCGGCCTCGGCCAGCTCCTTGTATTGCTTGAGCGCCTCGTCAAACTGGTTGTCGTTAAGCAGCGCCTGAGCCAGCGCATCCATGCTGCGCAGGTCTCCCGGCTCCAGCGCCGTCGCGCGCCGATAGGCGGCGATGGCATCCTTGGCCTGCTTCAACTCCTCATAGGCCGCACCCAATGCATCTTCCATCTTCACCGTCCGGTCTGCCACAGGAACCGCTTCCATCACCTTGACGGCCTGGGCGAAGTCGCCGCTCTCGGCATAGAGGCGGGCCAGGTTCAACACCACTTCTTCCGCGTCTGGTTCAATTGCCTGCGCAATTTTGAACTGCTCTTCGGCCTTCTTGGCGTCATGCTTGACGGTGTATAGCTGCCCCAGAACCATGTGGTCCTCAACGCTCTTGGGTTGCAGTGAAACAATTCTCTCGTACTCGGCAATAGCCTGATCCAACACCTTGCTGGCGGGCGCGGGTGAAGCCCCGGCATTTTGCCCCTCGCTCAGCGCGCGCAGATAGATGCGCCCCAGAAGCTCGTGCGCGTCGATGTCATCCGGCGCGCTCTTCAGCAACTCCCGCGCCGTGCTCTCGGCTTCGTGCACGTGGCCGGTGCGAAAGTATAAATCCGCCAAAGCGTTGTTCAACTGCGGCGAAGCCGGGTCGGCGTCCAGCGCCAGCTTGTACTCCTCGATGGCTCGCGTTACATACTCCGGACGGCCCTCGTTGACGGCCTGCTCTTCGTAGTTGCTGGCCAGCGCCAGATGATAGTAGGCCTGGGCGCGGTCCGGCGCAGTCGCATTCGCGGCCGGCTCGGAGGCCTTCGCCGGAGCTATCTGGATCGGGTCGGCAGCGGGCGCCTTCGATGGACCAACCTGCGCAGGCGCGCCGGTACTCTGTTGGGCGCGCACCGGCGTGGCCGGCGCCAGGAAAGAAATTGCGGCGGCAAAGATGAGCCAAAGAGAGAGCGAACGCGTTTTTTTTGTCAACATCCTGGGGATTCCATGCCTTTTCTGCCGAACTGGCGTGTGAATGAACTCTGCGTCGGCGGGCAACAATCTCAATGCAGGCAGCCCGAGCAACTCTGCCTACTATATAGACGATTCTAGAGCATTTTCAGGTTGACTATTTCGAGCGACCAGGGCAATCGCATAAATCTCTTTCGCGAATGATTCCTCGCATTTGATTACTCTGAACTCAGATCTGTCCTTTAGATGCGTGCGTTCAGCCGCTCCATGCAACTTTTTTCGATGCTTGATGGATGCACTACAGGCTCGCCGCTGCGGGCAGAATCTCTTCCACATCCACCCACTCGGTGGGGTAGTTGCCGGTGTAGCAGGCGGTGCAGTAGCCCGTGTGCTCTTCGCCTTCGCAGCATTTGAGCAGGCCTTCGAGGGACAAATAGGCCAGCGAGTCGGCTTCAATGAATTGGCGAATCTCTTCAATGGATTTGTTGGCGGCGATCAGATCGCGCTTGCTGGGAGTATCGACGCCGTAAAAGCAGGGGCTGATGGTGGGCGGGCAACTGATGCGCAGGTGGACCTCGCTGGCGCCCGCGCCGCGCACCATGCGGACAATTTTGCGGCTCGTGGTCCCGCGAATGATGGAGTCGTCGATGAGGATGACGCGCTTGCCGGCCAGCAGGTTGCGCACCGGGTTGAGCTTGAGGCGGACGCCAAAGTCGCGCACGCGCTGCTCAGGCTCAATGAAGGTGCGGCCTACGTAGTGGTTGCGAATGAGGCCGAGGCGGAAGGGAAGGCCCGCCTCTTCTGCATAGCCCAGCGCCGCCGTTACGCCTGAATCGGGGACGGGCACGACCACGTCGGCGGGAACTGCGGACTCGCGGGCAAGCTGGCGGCCCATCTGGTCGCGGCTCTCCTGCACCCAGCGGCCGAAGATGCGCGAGTCGGGCCGCGCGAAGTAGACGTGCTCAAAGATGCAACTGGATTGCGCGACGCCGCTGGCGAATTGCCGGCTGGTGACGCCGTCTTCGGTAACCATCACCAGCTCGCCGGGTAGCACGTCGCGCTCAAAGGTGGCGCGCAGCAGGTCGAGAGCACAGGATTCGCTGGAAAAAATGATGGTGTCGGGACCGTTGGCATTCTTGATGCGGCCCATGGAGAGCGGACGGAAGCCGCGCGGATCGCGGGCGGCAAAGATTCGGTCGCGGGTCATCATTACGATGGAAAAAGCTCCATCAACCTGGCTGAGTGAGTCGGCGATGGCGTCCACCAGCGAGCCAGCCGGGGAGTGGGCGATGAGCTGGACGATAATCTCGGAATCAGAAGTGGTCTGGAAGTAAGCGCCGTCTCTCTCCAGCCGGGCGCGCACATTGCCCAGGTTCACCAGATTGCCGTTGTGGGCAATGGCGATCAGCCCCTTGGTTGAATCAACCCGGATGGGCTGCGCATTGAGCAGCGCCGAGTCGCCGGTGGTGGAATAGCGTGTGTGGCCGATGGCCATGGGACCGGGCAGCTTGGCCAAAACATCGTCCGTGAAGATTTCCGAGACCAGGCCCATGCCCTTGATGTTGGCCAGATGCTGGCCGTCGGCGGTGGCAATGCCCGCCGACTCCTGACCGCGATGCTGCAGGGCGTAGAGGCCGAGGTAGGCCTGGCGAGCGGCATCCGGATGACCGTGGATGGCGATAACGCCGCACTCTTCGCGGAGTTTTGGGTCTTCCTGTGGAACGATGCCGGAATCCCAGGTCCCCAAATGCGAGGGACCTGGGGCACCCGCGACAGTGGACAGTGGACAGTGAACAGTGGTCAGTTGCCCGGCGGACTCCGCGAAACCCTCAACCCCCTGAAAAAGCATCCCGCTCATGCCGTTGCCTCGCCGTGGAGGGTGGCTTCGAGAGCGGTGGACCAGAGCTTGCGCAGCTCGGTGAGCGGCGCGGAGACAAAAGGCTCGCCGTCTACTGAGATTTCCAGGTGGTCGCCGCCGGTCGAGCCGATGCGTACGGCGAAGAAGCTGTATTCGCCAGCCAGCTTCTCGATTTTGGAGACGTTGGAGGGGTGAGTTGTGACGAACACGGTCGAGGCCGGCTCGGCGAAGAGACCGAAGAGCGGATGAACCAGAAGAGACTGCTCCTGCTCGATGGTGGCGCCGATTCCCTTGGCGAACCCTGCCTGCGCCAGAGCAACCGCAATGCCGCCGTCGGAGATGTCGCGCGCCGAGCGAAGCAGTTTTTGAGCGGCCAGCACTTGCAACAGCTTATGCAAATCGGCTTCGGCGTCGAGATCGAGCGGCGGCGGTGTGCCCCAGAGGCCGCCGAGTGCAACTTTGGCAAATTCGGAGGAGCCGAAGGCAGCCAATTCGGCCGCGGCAGTGGTTTCAGGTTCTTCCGTATCTGCATCGGCGACCGGCTCAGGCTGAACATCAACCGGGTAATATCGCATGGGCTCGGGTTTGAAGGGAACAGAGAGATTCGGATCAGGCTCTTCCCCGCGCGGAACCGGCCAAAGCAGCAAAATCGCGTCGCCGGCCTTCTGGAAATCCGCCCCAACCGCTTTGCTCACGTCCTCCAGAATGCCCACAATCCCCAGAACCGGCGTGGGATAGATGCCTTCTCCCTTGGTCTCGTTGTAGAGCGAAACATTGCCGCCGGTGATAGGCGTTCCCAGGGCCGAGCAGGCCTCACTGATGCCGTCGATGGCCGTCGAGAGCTGCGCCATGATCTCCGGCTTCTCCGGATTGCCGAAGTTGAGGCAGTTGGTTGCGGCCACCGGCTTTGCTCCGGTCATCGCCACCTTTCGGGCACATTCGGCGACGGCGTGCATAGCGCCCAGCTTGGGATCGAGGTAGGCCCAGCGTCCGTTGCCGTCCAAAGCCATCGCCAGGCCGCGTTCGTGGCCGGGAGTGCCAGTGCCCTTGATGCGCATCACGCCAGCCTCGCTGCCGGGGCCGATCACGGTGTTGGTCTGCACCATGCTGTCGTACTGCTCATAAACCCAGCGCTTGCTACAGACGTTCGAGCTGGCCAGCAGTTTCTTCAGGTCGGCGGTGTAGTCGCGGTCTTTGGCGATCTGTTTGAGAATTTCTTTTGTGGGTTCAAGCTCGACCGGCGCCTTCCACGTTCCCACCGGGCGATGGTAGAGCGGCGCATCGTCCGTGAGCGAATGGTTGGGAATGTCGGCCACCAGAACGCCGTGATGGCGAATGCGCAGCCGCGACTCGGTTTGAACCGTGCCCACGATGACGCCATCCAGCCCCCACTTTTTGAAGACGCTCAGCACCTCGTCTTCGCGGCCTTTCGTGGCCACCAGCAGCATCCGCTCCTGGCTTTCGCTGAGCATAATCTCGTAGGCGCTCATGCCGGTCTCGCGCTGCGGAACCAGGTCCAGCTCCACATCCAGGCCCACGCCGCCGCGCCCGCCCATCTCGCAGGTCGAACACGTTAATCCGGCAGCCCCCATATCCTGAATGCCAACAATTGCGCCGGTCTGCATCGCTTCCAGGCAGGCCTCCAGCAGCAGTTTCTCCATGAAAGGATCGCCCACCTGCACATTGGGCCGCTTGGCCTCGGTGCCTTCGTGGAACTCCTCGCTGGCCATCGTCGCGCCGTGGATTCCGTCGCGGCCCGTCTTGGCGCCAACATAGATCACCGGATTGCCCGCGCCGCTTGCCTTGCCGTAGAAGATATCCTCTTTGCGCACAAGTCCCAGCGCAAAGGCGTTCACCAGCGGATTGCCGCTGTAACAGGCCTCGAACTTGGTTTCGCCGGCCAGATTGGGCACGCCGAAGCAGTTGCCGTAGCCGGCGACGCCGCCCACCACGCCATCGACAATGGAGTGATTTTTCTGGGCGAGCTGGCGCTCTTCCGCATCCTCTCCGGCTTCTTTCGAGATCTCGCCGAAGCGCAGCGAATCCATCACCGCCAGCGGCCGCGCGCCCATGGTGAAGATGTCGCGCAGAATGCCGCCCACACCGGTGGTTGCGCCCTGGTACGGCTCGATGTAGCTGGGGTGGTTGTGGCTCTCGATCTTGAAGGCGCAAGCCCAGCCGTCGCCCACGTCGATGATGCCGGCATTCTCGCCCGGACCCTGCACCACCAGGTCGCTCTTGGTGGGCAGCCGCTTCAGGTGCACACGGCTCGACTTGTAAGAGCAGTGCTCGCTCCACATCACGCTGTAGATGCCCAGCTCGGTAAGCGATGGCACACGCCCCAGCGCGGCTTCGATGCGGCTGTACTCATCCGCGGTGATACTGTGCTGGGCGAGCAGCTCCGGGGTAATCGAAGTCGGCTCAGGGAGAGATTGCGAGGAGTCTGTGGTCATAACGATTGCCTTCATTGTCGCATGAGAGACGCCTTTGCGGGCCGATTCGTGTGACGTGAAAAGCCGGAATCACTCCCGGCTGCTCCAATTCCGGTGCAATTGCGCAAGAACGCCGCAGGTGGCGGCTTCTGCGACGGCTGCGGCGTGCCGGTAATTTGAGGTTTGCAGTAGCGTCCAAGTCAAGGGCTGTGCGATACTTTGAGAGCGGATTCCCAACCCGAGCCGGGATGGCGGAACTGGCAGACGCAGCAGACTCAAAATCTGCCGGCCCTTGTGGTCATGGGGGTTCGACCCCCCCTCCCGGCACCAGATCATCTTCACGTTATCTGCCATTTACACAAGCAGAGAGAGAGATCGCGCCCCCGCCAAGAGCCTTCGGCAATATCCAGACCCAAGATATTTGTGCTTTTGTGGTTAACGTGGCCTGCCGGTAGCCTTCCGGATGAGCTTGGCTTCCGGCCTTCGTCCGGAGGGCCTCTCAGCCAAACTTCTGATTCAACAATAGATTGAGATTAGCTGGTCAGGCAAAGACGCAGTTTCCCCCCCCGTCAAACTGATTGGCCATTTTTGAGGGGTTCTGCTGCTTGCAACTTTGTAAACGATTGATATTATTATATTTACTTGACAACTTGGTGCCGAAGAAGGGACTCGAACCCCCACACCCTTGCGAGTACGTGGACCTGAACCACGCGCGTCTGCCAATTCCGCCACTTCGGCACGAGACACAAGTTCAGCTTTCTGCTGAACCGGCAGCATCTCTGAGTCTCGCAAATGCGTGAGCAAGTGTCAAATTTTCAGCTGCAAACTCCTTGAACGGAACGGTATCGCGTGTGCCGCCCAAGAGCTAGAGCATTTTAGCTTTTGCTGGAAACGTCCGTGCCCCATTCATTCCGCGTTTTTCTGCTGAATGGGTGGGATACCGATAAAATTCCGGTCTACTCTATCTCCAAAAAAGCTTAAAAAAGGCCCGGAGGTTAGCCCACGATGGGATGTATTTCATCTACTTGCATCCATCATGGGCTGGGGCCACCTTTTTTCAGAGCAGAGATTTTCAACAGCCTGCAATTTCAAAGCCGGCCGCGGCGTTGCGGTCCCCTGTTCACACCAGCTTGGCGTCGAGTGTGATCTCGGTGTTGTTGGCGAAGAGCCTGGAGATGGGGCAGCCGGCCTTGGCCTCGGCGGCAGCCTTGTTGAAGACCTCCTGCGAAGCGCCCGGAACGCTGGCCGTGGTGGTGAGCGCAATGCGGGTGATGGCGAAGCCGCCTTCGACCTTGCCCAGCGTGACAGCTGCGTGGGTTTCAATCTTTGCAGGCGTCAACCCTGCCTCGCCCAACTGCGCGCCCAATGCCATCGAAAAGCAACCTGCATGGGCCGCGGCAATCAGCTCCTCTGGAGTGGTGCCCGTGTTGGCGCCTTCAAAGCGCGCGGCGAATGAGTAATTTGCATGGTTCAGTACGCCCGTGGCCGTCGAGATTGTGCCCTTGCCTTCTTTGAGTGATCCTGTCCAGACTGCACTTGCCTTGCTTGCCATTGTTTCTCCTTGTGGTGAATTGGATTCTAAAAGATTGCGCGGTTGAGCGCGAAGTCGCGAGGGAGGAGGTCCATGAAACCGCGCGAATAAACCTTCCTTCAATAGATGCCTTGAAGGAAACGGACGATGCACTTTGCCGAAGATAGAATCATTGCAGGAAGATCTGCCGGGATCCATCCCTCTGAGCAGACCCCTGGCCGGCCAAGCTCAACAAACCATTCTCTCTCGCGTCTATACTTCCAGCAGGCCATTGAGAGCCGGCTTTTCAGAAGAGATTCAAAATCAACTCAGGAGATCACGATGCGAATCAGATGGATGCAAGCAGCTTTCCTACTGGTTGGAGCAGTCGCGCTGGCCTGTGGTCAGGCCTCGGCGCAGACGGATGTGGCGGCCAGCCTCTTTGGCACCTTCAACGGAACCACCACCACCAACGGCACCATCCAGAGTCCCTCCAACGCCGCCGGCGGCCTGCTGGAGGTACGCCACATAGCCAAGCCCTGGTTCGGCTATGAAGGCACGTACTCTTTCAACCGCGCCAACCAGACCTATACCCAGACATCCTCCTCGGTATGCGGCGTCTGTGACGTGTCTACCATATGGACGCAGGTTTCAAACAATGCGCACGAAGTGACCGGCGATTGGGTGGCGTCGCTGAAGGCCGGAAAGTTCCGTCCCTTCGCGCTGACCGGCGGCGGCCTTCTCTTTGATGCGCCCAGCGGCCAGGCCATAACCACAACTGACGTTACCGCCTGCGGAGGATTCGCAGGTTGCAAGCTCGGTACCACCACCACCACCAGCGCAAGCACCACCATCAAGGGGGTCTATGTCTACGGCGCGGGAGTGGACTGGAGGCTTCTGCCGCACATTGGCCTGCGCCTGCAGTACCGCGGCAATCTATACCAGGCGCCCAACCTGACCAAGCTCTACACTTCGAGCAATGCCTTCACGCATACGGCGGAGCCGATGATCGGCATCTACTTTCGGCGCTGAAACGGCGTGGCGGGCAAACCCTCAGGGTCATTCTCTGGGGCAAGTTCGTCCAGAGGCGCGGTGGGCAGCAGATGGGCGCGGGCGAGCACCTTGCGTGCTAGGCCGGTCAGCGCCATTCCCGCCGCCTTGCCCAGCGGAACCCAGCGCCTCTCGCCGCCGCCCGCCACAGTCAGTGTGTCAATGTCGCCTGCATAGACGGTGCGGATGCGCACATAGTAATTCACCTGCATGATGGCGTGGCGCAGGGTCATGCGCAGTTCTGCCTCGGGAACTGTCGTTTCTTTCAGTGCTGGCAGCTCCCACATTCCAGGCATCACCGTCTGTAGATCCTTTCGCTGCTCCAGGAGTACCTCGCGATGGAATTGGCCAGCCAACTTCCCGTGGCGCACGGCCAGCGCGTAGGCCGCCTCGCGGCTGTGCATCGGCGGCCGCGGCGCGGTCGGGTGCTCGCCCTGGGTCTTGCAGCCGGCGGCCACCGGGCACAGCGCACACTGCGGCTTGCTGGGCAGGCAGACCAGCGCTCCCAGCTCCATCAGTGCCTGGTTCCAATCCCCTGGCCGCTGCGGGCAAACCAACTTGGCGGCCAGCTCCTCGACTCTGTGCCGGACTGCCTTGTCGCCCGCATCCCAGCCCTCCAACCGGCAGAGCACCCGCTCCACATTGCCATCCACCACGGCAATCCGCTCGCCGTGGGCAATGCTGGCGATGGCCGCGGCCGTGTACGCGCCGATGCCCGGCAGCAGGCGCAGCTCCTCCGCTGTTTGTGGCAGGTTGCCCTGGTTGTGGTCGGCCACAAACTGCGCTGCCTTGTGCAGCATCCGCGCGCGGCGATAGTAGCCCAGCCCGCTCCACAAGGCCAGCACCTCCTCAACGGGAGCAAGCGCCAGTGAAACCAGCGTGGGAAAGCGCGCCATGAATTTCTGGTAACGCTCCACCACCACCGCCACGCGGGTCTGCTGCAGCATCACCTCTGAAACCCAGATTGCGTAGGGATTCTGACTGCGCCTCCAGGGCAGGTCGCGCCGGTTGCGCTCATACCACGCCAGCAGCCACTCCCTTACCCGGGCGATTTTTTCCGCTTCCCAATCCCGCTTGCCCATGCGCTCAGATTATCAGTCCGCGAAGTGGCCCGTGCGCTGGCGGTGGATCAGGTGGGCGCACTTTGATGGGCTAAATTCCGGTCTTGTGTGAAAATCCCCCAGTGTTTTCGTGGAAATGTGGTTGTTCCATGCGATGCGCAAGCAATTTGTCGATCTGTAATTGAAAAAATCCGCTATATCGCGATTTTTCACTGATTTTTTCAAGTGAAGGAAGTTGGTATGGAACTCTACTGTCGCCTTTGCGGATTTTTAGACTTTCGCATTTCGCGTTTTCGTTTTCACGCGCCGGACCTGTCGAGATTGCTTCTCCTGCATCTTCCGGTGCGCTGCGTATCCTGCGACCAAAGAGCTTTTCTCTTTTTCCCACACTTCCTCAAACTGCGCAACGAACGCCGCATGCGCCACAAGGAGCGCGACGGCGGCAGGTAGCGGCGGACCGAGTCGTTCTCCCCATCCGGCAGCCGGATGCGATAGGCTCATAGTTGTATGGAAATCACCTGTAGCCGCTGCCACCAGCCCGTCCAAGCCGAGAACTGCTACTGCTCTGTCTGTGGCCTGCCACAACTGGTTTACGCCGCGGATGGTACACCTGGGCAGGTTCAGCCGGACCACGGAGACGGCGTCGTGCGGGATGCAAGCTGCTTGGCATGGAAGCCGGCCTTGCGCGCGGCGTTGCTGGTCGCGATTCCCGCCGGGGTGCTGTGCTCAACTCTCACGCAGTTGGGTAGCCTTGGCTTTTTATGGATGGTATCAGCCGCGACCTGGGCGGTTGTACTTTATGTGCGCAGCCAGAAGTCGGCGTGGATCACCCTCGGAGCCGGTGCCCGCATCGGCCTGGTCACGGGCCTTCTGGGAGGATGGCTTTCTTTTGGCTTAAGCAGCGGTTTCCTTTTCTTTCAGCGGTTTGTTCTCCACGAATCCGGACTGATTGATTCCAATTGGAAGAACTCCGTCGAGGCGAGCCAGCAGTTGACCGCACAGATGGGTTTCGGGGATGTGGCGCAAATGCAGGCCCAAAAAATATTTATGCTCTCGCCGGAGGGTCACGCCGGCTTCGAGACCTTCGGTTTTGTCTTCAATGCGGCCTTCCTGATTTTCTTCGCCGTTGCCGGCGGCGCGCTTGGCGCGCGGCTGATGGCCCGCAAACGCCAGTCAGAGCTTTGATAGTTCGTCCCGCTCCTGCTGACCCGCCATCTTTTTTCGCCTCTCTTTGCGTATAATTCCTTTCCTCGGCACACAATCAAAAAATGAACACCCTCCAGAGCCACCGGACTTTCCTGTTCCCTATTCCATGCTTTACCCACCCACCCCTACCCTTTGGAGACCAGTTTTCGAATCATTCAGCGAATGTAACTGTTTCATATTAAATATGTTACATTTTTACCTGTTAACGAAAGAGTAACTGTAAATCGCGATTATTGCTCGATTTTTCGCCCGAAAAGACGTCATTTATCGGTAAAAATGCCAGTTTTTCGTCGATTTATGCTTATGCTCTTTGCTGAATTTGCGCAGTTACGACATTTCAGAAGCCAGGAAAACCCGTTGGACTTCTTTACTTGAAAGTTCTTGCTATGCGTAGGCACTGACTTGCTGATATCCAACTCCGCTGAAGATGAAGCCAATCTCATCCCTCAAACGATAGAATCATCTCTGAATGTCCACTGAATTCATTCCAGGCCCATCCTCTCATCCGCGCGATGGGCGGCGGCGCTTCACCCTCGCCCAGCGGCTGGTGCTGGCTGTTGTTCCGCGCCTGGTGTGGGCGCTGCTTGGGATCGTTGGCCGCACCTGGCGCTTTGAGGTCATCGCAGAAGAAGGCGTTACGCCTATACTCTTCGGCCAGAAGTCACCGCCGGAGATCTTCTGCTTTTGGCATCAGTGCGTGCTGCCCTGCACGGCCTACTTCCGCCACTCCCACGCCGTAATTCTCGTCAGCCAGAGCTTTGACGGCGAGCTGATTACGCGCATTCTGAAGCTCTTCGGCTTCGATGCCGTGCGCGGCTCCAGCTCGCACGGCGGGCGCGGGGGACTGCTGGCGCTCAAGAACATGATCGAAACCGGCAGAACCGCCATCTTCACCGCCGACGGTCCGCTCGGCCCCATCTATCAGACCAAAATGGGGCCCATCAAGCTGGCGCAGATGACCGGCGCGCCCATTGGCGCTTTTTTCCTGGAGCCGGAGCACGCCTGGGTGATCCACTCCTGGGACCACTTTCTGGTACCCAAGCCCTTCACGCGCATCTGCGTCAGTTGGGCGCGGCCGACGCTGGTTGCGGCCGATCTGGCTGCAGACGACTTCGAGCCGAAGCGCCAGGAGTTGAATGCGGCCCTGGAACGCGCGCGCCTGCGGGCGCACGATTACTTCAAGAAGGCGCAACAATGACCGCTCTGCGCGTAGCCGACTTCGACTTCGATTTGCCGGCGGAGTTGATTGCGCAGCAGCCGCCCGCCCAGCGCGGCCAGGACCGCATGCTGGTTGTGAACCGCTCGACCGGTGCCCTGCGCGACGCGAACTTCGCCGAGTTTCCCGCGCAACTCAATCCCGGCGACCTGTTGGTGCTCAACGACACGCGCGTGATTCCGGCGCGCCTCTTCGCGCGGCGGAGCGTCGTGCGCGACCATCAGCAGCCCACCGCCCTGGTTGAAGTCCTGCTCACCGAGCCGGCCGGCGACAACCTCTGGCGCGTGCTGGTCAAGCCGGGCAAAAAAGTTGGCGTGGGCGAGCGGCTGGTCTTTCCATCGCCCGCGGGTGGACTGGCGCTCGAAGCGGAAGTCATCGAGCGCGGCGACTTTGGCGCGCGGCTGCTGCGTTTCGATCCTGTTGATGATTTTTTTGCTGTTCTCGACCAGATCGGCCACATTCCCCTGCCGCCCTACATTCGCCGGGACGATGCGGAGGCCGATCGCGAACGCTACCAGACGGTCTTCTCGCGCGAGCGTGGCTCAGTGGCCGCGCCCACGGCGGGGCTGCACTTCACGCCGCAAATTCTTGACGCGCTCGCCGCCCGCGGCGTTGAGATTGCCCGCCTCACGCTGCACGTCGGCCTGGGCACATTTGCGCCGCTGCGTGTCGCGCGCCTCGACGAGGTCCGCCTCCACCGCGAGCGCTATACGCTCCCGGCCGCAGCCGCGGAGGCCATCAACCGCGCCTGCAGCGAAGGCCGCCGCATTGTGGCTGTTGGCACAACGGTGGTGCGTACACTGGAACACTGTGCGCAGCAAGCCGAGGGCTGCCCGCTGCAAGCGCACTCCGGCGAAACGGAGATATTCATTGCGCCGGGCTTTGACTTTCGCCTGACCGGCGCGCTGCTGACCAACTTTCACCTGCCGCAATCCAGTTTGCTCATGCTGGTCAGCGCCTTTGCCGGACGCGACCCGGTTCTTGCCGCCTATCGCCACGCCGTCGAGCAAAAGTATCGCTTCTTTAGTTACGGCGATTGCATGTTTCTCGGCGGATGAGCATTTCCTGGGATGATTGTGTTCACTGGCCACTGTTAGCTGTTAGTTTTTAGCTGTTAGCTGCTCTTCAAGGAGTTCGTCTTGGATCGATATACCGGAGTGCTGGGGATTCTGGCCGTTCTGGCTGTGGCTTGGTTAGGCTCGACTGACCGCAGGCGCATCCGCTGGCGCACGGTAGCGTGGGGCCTGGGCCTGCAACTGGTCTTTGCCTTCCTGGTGCTGCGTTTCTCTTATGGCGAGCACGCGCTCGCCTGGGCTGGCGGCGTGGTCAAATCCATGCTCGCCTCCACCTATGCCGGAACCAAGGTTCTCTTTGGTCCGCTGGGTACACCCGACGGTTCGCTTGGCTCCATCTTCGCGTTTCAAGTGCTGCCCACCATCATCTTCATCTCCGCCTTCTTCGCGGTGCTTTACCACATCGGCGTAATGCAAATCGTGATTCGCGCGCTGGCCTGGGTGATGCTGAAGACGATGCGCATCAGCGGCGCGGAAAGCATGAACGTGGCCGCATCGATCTTCATGGGACAGACCGAGGCGCCGCTGACCATCCGTCCGTTTCTGGCCAAAGCCACGCGCAGCGAACTGATGACCATTATGACCAGCGGCATGGCCCACGTCTCAGGCGGCATCATGGCCATGTATATTGCGCAGGGCGTAGCGCCGGAGCACCTGCTGGCCGCTGTCATCATGACCTCGCCGGGGACGATTCTGATCGCCAAGATGCTGGTGCCGGAGACTGGCGCGCCCGCTACAGAAGGCCGCGTCGTCATGCCCAAAGACGAGCTGCACAAGGACGAGAATCTGGTTGGAGCCATCGCCCGCGGCACCATCGACGGCGGCAAGCTGGCCTTCAACGTGGCCATCATGCTGGTCAGCTTTCTGGCCCTGGTCGCTTTGCTCGACGGCCTGCTGGGCTGGACGCACGGCCTCAGTTATATGCACTGGGTCCCCGGCTCGCTTGGTCAGATTCTCGGCTTCCTTTTTGCTCCCGTCGCCTGGCTGATTGGCGTTCCCTGGCGCGATTGCGGGGCGATTGGCAATTTGCTGGGCACACGCATGGCGCTCAACGAAGTCATCGCCTACATCGCGCTCGGCGCGCAAAAGGCCGTGCTGCTGCCGCGCTCCTTCATCATCGCGACCTTTGCCTTGTGCGGCTTCGCCAACCTCGGATCGATTGGAATGCAGATCGGCGGCATCGGCGCGCTGATTCCCGAGCGGCGCAATGAACTGGCCAAGCTAGGCGTGCGGGCGATGCTCGCCGGAACGATGGCGAATCTGATTTCGGCTTCGATTGCCGGGATGTTTTTGGGCTGATCGGGGAAGATGGAATTCCTTATTCCCATCAGGCGCATCCCGGTTCGGCAAGCGTAGACTGAATCGAGACAAAATGATTCCAAGCTATTGGAGAAGTCATGCGCAGATTCATGCACTTGGTTGGCTGTCTTTTGATTGGGGCCGGCGCGCTTCTGTCCGTTCCGGCTCTCTGGGCCGCGGATGTGATAAGCACTGCGGCCAAGGATCAGGCTTCGCGGCCCTGGATGAACAAGTCGCTCTCTCCGGTGCAGCGCGCCAATCTGCTTATCAAGGAAATGACGCTGGACGAGAAGATCGTGATGATGCACGGAGTAAGCCCGATCCCGGTGAAGGGATATGTGGGATACGTTCCCGGCAATGCGCGGCTTGGCATTCCGGCGCTGAGGTTGGCCGACGGACGCGCGGGAGTTGGCAACGGAGCGCGCGACATCACTCTGCTGCCGGCGCCGATCGCCGTTGCGTCGAGTTGGGATCTTGGCCTGATCAACGAGTACGGAAAGGTTCTTGGCCAGGAACAATGGGCCAAGGGCACCAATGTGGAGCTTGGTCCAACCATTGATGTGGTTCGCGTTCCGGAATGGGGACGCACCTTTGAGAGTTATGGCGAAGATCCGACCTTCAACGCCCAGATGGCTGTGGCGGAGATCAAAGGCATTCAGAGCCAGGGTCCGATTGCCGACGCCAATATGTATATGACGATGAACCAGGAGAGCAACCGCTTCAAGGAAGATTCCATTGTCGATGAACGGACTCTCAGGGAGATCTATTTTCCGCCCTACGAGGCATCCATTCTCGATGGTCATGTAGGCACGCTGATGTGCGCTTATGTGAAGACCAATGGAATCTACTCCTGCGAGAATCCGGAGATTCTGAACGGCTTTTTGCGTAAATTGCTCAACTTCGACGGATGGGTGATGAGCGACTGGGGAGCTACACACTCCACCATCGGTTCGGTAACTGGCGGGCTCGATCAGCAGATGCCCGACGATACGTTTTATGGCGCGCCGCTGAAAGCGGCCGTGCTGAAGGGCGATGTGAGTGTCGCCGCGCTGGACGAGCATATTCGCGACATATTAGTGCCTATCTTTCGCCAGGGCCTCTTTGATAAGTCGCAGCCGGGCAATTGGGAGGCCAATGTGCGCAGCCCGGAGCACGATTCCTTCTCCCGCGAAGTCGCTGAACAAGGCACCATTCTGCTGAAGAATGATAAGAATCTTCTTCCTCTTCCCGCCAAGTCGTCCATCGCGGTCTTCGGCACTGCGGGCGGCAAGGAGCCGAAGGCCGAAGGGGGCGGCAGCTCCGCGGTGGTTGCGCCTTATATTGTGAGTCCACTGGAGGGAATCCGCAAACGGGCTGGCGCGCTCGCGCAGGTGTTGTATGCGGATGGCAGCGACCTGAATGCCGCCGCTAAGACAGCGCGGGCGGCGGAGGTGGCGATTGTATTCGTGCACACGGATGAAACCGAGGGAGACGACCGGCCCAATCTCAAACTACCCGGCGCTCAGGATCAGCTGATCGCGGCCGTGGCAGCGGTGAATAAGAAGACGATTGTTGTCCTTGATACGGGAGGCCCGGTGCTGATGCCCTGGATTGACGCGGTTGCCGGAGTGATCGAGGCGTGGTATCCAGGCCAGGAGGACGGCAACGCAATCGCCGCCGTGCTTTATGGAGACGTCAATCCATCCGCGAAGCTGCCTTTGAGCTTTCCACGCTCCGCGGCTGAGATACCCACCGCGCAATTGGAACAGTGGCCGGGCGTGAATGGGCTATCCACTTACAGCGAAAAACTCAATGTCGGCTATCGCTGGTATGACGCAACCAATACCCAGCCTTTGTTCCCCTTCGGCTTCGGCCTGTCGTATACCACGTTCAAGCTGAGCAATCTGGTTGTGGCGCCGGCGAAGCTCGACACTCAATCCGGGTTGGCGCGTGGAAGAGTGCGGGTAAAACTCAACGTGACCAATACGGGCAGCCGGGAGGGCGCTGAGGTGGTCCAGGTGTATGTGGGGCAGCCGGCGAAGAATGGAGAGCCTCCACACCAGTTGCGCGTGTTTGCCAAGGTCCAACTGAAGGCCGGGGAAACGAAACCGGTAAGCCTCCTGTTGGACGACCGCGCATTTTCGATCTTTGATGCTTCGCTCCACCATTGGATAACTCCGGATGGAAGCTACGAAGTATTCGCAGGTACATCTTCGCGCGACTTAACGCTGCACGCGCGCATTGCGATAGGGCAGACTCGCTGATCCCTGCGATTCAAGGTTCCCGCAAGGTCGCTTCAAGAACAGGTAGCGTCGGCCTCCTGGCCGGCTGTCGCGTGGACCTCCCGGTCCACGCCGCACTGCACATAAATAGGAAAAAAGCGCTACAGTTTTTTTTGCTCGGAGGCGCCCGCGGCCGCGCTCATTGCCCGCTGGGGCATGGGCATGGCCGGCGGCGGCTGGCGCATGGTGACGATCATCGCCTGGGCCGGCTTGCTGCCCGCGCACTGGTAAGAGTGCCGTGTGCTGGAATCAAAGTACGCCGCGTCACCCGGCCCCAGGACGCAATGCTGCTCGCCGTGGCGCACTTCCAGCTCGCCCTCCAGCAGGTAAAGAAACTCGAAGCCCGCATGCATATGCGCCGCAGGTTCCTGATTCTCTTCAAGGGGCATGAACTCGGCAAAGTAAGGGTCCATGTACCGGTCGGGAACCATGTAGCCCAGGCTCTCAAAAAAGTAAGTTGGCTTTTCGACCCCGGTTTGCGGCAGCCTGACGCGCTCCTTGCGGCGATGAATCCGGAATACAGCCGCCGGATCGCACTCGAAGAAATACGAGAGGTCCTTGGAAAAAACCATGGCAATGCGCGCCAGGTTGCGCAGCGTGGGCACCACCCGGCCCGTCTCCAACTGCGACAAAAAGCTGGCCGAAAGCCCGGTGTGACGGCCCAGTTCGACCAGCCCCATCGATTTTTTCAGGCGCAACCGCTTGATTCGCTCGCCGATGTGCTTTTCGGCAATGACCCGCGCCGTGGTCTCCGTGTCCACCTGCGACATTTGCGTTTCTTCGCTGTGTACTGCCGCCGCCTCGCTCATAGACCCTCCAGCCGTCCTGAAAATCGCACGAACGCCGGGAAAATGTTACGCGCATCAAAAACTATTCTCATGGTACTGAAGTTATATTGCAGACGCAATGCTTCTTTCATGGCAGGAATCTTTACTCTTGCGGCTGCCCTGACATTTTCGCGTTCTTGCTTTTGCGGCAGGGGAGGGATGGCTCGAAACCCAGCTCCACGCGTTATGCTAGAGAGTCCGGCCACCATGGCCAGCGAGGAAGTCTATGCCCGAAGATCCAATTATTCCCGCCGCGCAAGCGGCGTCTGCCGCACCGCAGGTGGCCACCATCGCCACTCTTGGCCAATTTGAAGGCCAATCCGTTACTCTGCGCGGCTGGCTCTATAACCTGCGCGAGAGCGGCAAGCTGCTCTTTCCCATCTTTCGCGACGGCACTGGCACCATCCAGGGCGTGGCCCACGTAAAGAGCGTACTGGCTGAAGTTTTTGAGACGCTCAAGGGTCTGACGCAGGAGTCGAGCGTCATCGTAACCGGCAAGGTGAGAGCCGACAAGCGCGCACCTGGAGGATTTGAGCTGGACGTGGAAGGTCTGGAAGTGGTGCAGCGCGTTCCTGAATCCGACCCTTATCCCATCACCTTAAAGGAGCACGGCGTTGATTTTCTGATGGAGCATCGCCATCTCTGGATTCGCTCTCCACGCCAGTCGGCAATCCTGCGCATCAGGGCCGAGATCATGCGCGCGGCTGCCGAGTACTTTGACTCCAATGGATTTATCCGCACCGACCCGCCGATTCTGACGCCGGCGGCCTGCGAGGGCACCTCGACGCTCTTTCCCGTGGATTACTTCGGCGATCCGGCCTATCTGACGCAATCCGGCCAGTTGTATATCGAGTCCACGGCACTGGCGCTGGGCAAGGTTTACAGCTTCGGCCCCACCTTTCGCGCCGAGAAGTCCAAGACCCGCCGCCACCTGACCGAGTTCTGGATGATTGAGCCGGAGGTTGCCTTCATGGATCTCGATGGCCTGTTGGAGCTGGCGGAAAACTTTCTTTCGCACATAGTGAAGAGCGTACTCAAGAATCGAGCCTCGGAACTGGCGGTGATTGGCCGTGATCCGGCAAAACTCGAAGCGATTCTGCCGCCCTTTCCGCGCCTGCGTTACGACGAGGCCGCGGAGATGCTCAACCAGGCCTACAAGGACGGCCACCTGGAAGCGCCCTTTGAGTATGGCAACGATTTCGGCTCGCCTGACGAAACCTGGCTGAGCAGCCAGTTTGACCGGCCTGTGATGGTGCATCGCTATCCCGCCGACGTGAAGGCCTTCTATATGGAACCGGACCCGGCAGACGCGCGTTTCGCCCTTTGCGTTGATGTGCTGGCGCCGGAGGGTTATGGCGAGATCATCGGCGGTTCGCAGCGCGTTTCGAGTTATGAGTTGTTGAACGCGCGCATCGAGCAGCACAACCTGCCCAAGGAAGCCTTCCAGTGGTATCTTGATCTGCGCCGCTACGGCTCGGTTCCTCACTCCGGATTTGGCATGGGCATTGAGCGCGCCGTTGCCTGGATCTGCGGGCTTGATCACGTGCGTGAGACGATTCCCTTTGCCCGCACACTGCACCGCATCTATCCGTAGCCATTTTTTAGAAACAATGTAGACCGGAATTTTGCCGGTATCCCATCCATTCCGCAAACAGCGCGGAATGGATGGGGCACCGAAGTTTATAGCAAAAGCAAAAATGCCTTAGAACGGCGCGCCGCAGGCCGAGCAGAAGCGCACGCCCGACGAATTGGTTTGCCCGCAGCGCCCGCAAGCGATCAGTGTGCCGGTCTGCACCGCCGGGGGCGCGTTGAAGGTCACATTGAAGGGATATCCCCAGCCCGGCATCGCGATGCCCAGCATCGCCGCAATGCTCGCGGCTTGGACGGCGTTGAACTCGCGCACCCGGCCGGGCATGAAGAAGCACTCGATAAAGCCGAGAATCCAGGGAATCGGCGTCCAGCAAAAGCACAGGTAAACGACTCCCAGGCCGGTGCGGCGCAGATAAAAGTGGTGAATGCCGAAGCCGCCCAGAAACAGGGCCAGCAGGACGCCGGCGACCTCGTCGCGGCGCACCGCCGCGTATTGCTGGTAAAAGATGGCTTGCGGATTGGGATACGATTGGCTGCTCATGGGGCTTTCTCCTGCACTGGAAGGATGATACGCTTAGGCGCGGCGCGCGGTTCCCGAAAACAGGGAAGAGGGAACAGAACGTGAGTCCTCGCGGGTAGAATCATCTCAGTATGAAGCCAGGCCATCCCACCGACGCCGCCGAAACCACTCCCGCAAACCTGGACGGCGGCAGCCGTTTTCTTCGCGCGTGCCTGCGCCAGCCGGTTGACCGGACACCAGTTTGGTTTTTGCGCCAGGCCGGCCGCTATATGCCGGAGTACCGCGCTGTGCGCAAACATCACACGCTCGTCGAAATCTGCAAGCAGCCGGAGCTTGCCGCCGAGGTGACGATTACCGCCGCGGAGAAGCTGGGCGTGGACGCGGCGATTATCTTTGCCGACCTGCTGCTGCCGCTGGAGCCGATGGGCCTGGACTTCGAGTTTCAGGCGGGCGAGGGACCGGAGGTGCATCACCCGCTGCGCTGCGCCGACGATGTGCGCGCGCTGCGCACCGATCGCGCCGGCGAGCTGTCTTACGTGGCCCGCGCCATTGAAAAGGTGGCCGCGCACTTCCGCAATCGGCTGGGCGTCATCGGCTTCTGCGGCGCGCCTTACACGCTGGCCAGCTACATGATCGAGGGCGGCGGCAGCAAGAATTACATCCACACCAAGCAGATGATGTACTCGGACCCCACTGCGTGGAGCAGCCTGCTGGACAAGATCGTGGTGGTGCTGACGGAGTATTGCCGCTTGCAGGTTGAGGCCGGCGCCGACGTGATTCAGATTTTTGACAGTTGGGTTGGCTCGCTTGCGCTGGCTGACTATCGTGCCTACGCCTTTGAGGCCAGCCAGCGGCTGGTGCGCGCGGTGCAGGCGATGGGCGTGCCGGTGATTTACTTTGGCGTGGAGACGGCGGGGCTGCTGACGCAGATGGCCGCAACCGGGGCGGATGTGATTGGCCTGGACTGGCGGCAGCCGCTCGACGAAGGCTGGTGCGCCGTGGGACCCACGCACGCGGTGCAGGGCAATCTCGATCCCATTACGCTCTTTGCGCCGCTGGATGTTCTGGAGCAGCGCGTCCAAGAGATACTACACGCTGCCAACGGCCGTCCCGGCCACATCTTCAACCTCGGCCACGGCATTGTGCCCACCACGCCGGTGGAGAATGTGGAGGCTGTCGTGCGCATGGTGAAAGAATTTCGGTTGGAGAAGGTAAATGGCTAAACAAGCCGTTCTTCTTCTCGCCCACGGCACGCCGGAGACCGTCGCCCAGATTCCTGAGTACCTCAGCAATGTGACCGGCGGACGGCCGCTGCCTCCCGAACTTGTCGAGGAGATCGAGCGGCGCTACGCGCTGATTGGGCACAGCCCGCTGACCGAGATCACGCTGGAGCAAGGCCGACTGGTGGAGATCGAGCTTTCCCACCCTTGCCGCAAGTACAACGACGTGGCGAGGGTGGGGCACCCGGCTTTCCCACCCTTGCCGCAAAAACAACGACGCGGCAAGGATGGGGCACCCAGTGTTTACGTTGGAATGCGCAACTGGCATCCTTATATAGCCGATGTTCTCCGGCAGATGAGCGCTGACGGCGTGGAAGAGGCCGCGGTAATCTGTCTTGCGCCGCAGAACTCGCGCACCAGCGTGGGGCTTTATCGCCGCGCGGTCGAGAGTTCCGGTTTGCGCATCGACTTTATCGCGGGCTGGGCGGAGCATCCGCTGCTGATTGCGGCCTTCGCCGAGCGGCTGCGCGCGGCCTGGACAAAGCTCAGCGCGGAGGCGGGCGCGCCGCTTCCCGTACTGTTTACGGCGCACAGCGTACCGGTTCGCACCGTGCAAGCTAGGGAGGGCCAGGCCGCCGACCCTTATGCTGAAGAGGCGAGGCGCACGGCGGAGCTGGTGGCCGCGCAATTGCCGGCGATTCCGCGCTGGTGGTTTGCCTTCCAGAGCCAGGGCGCGAGCGGCGGCGAGTGGCTCGGCCCCAGCGTCGAGCAGACACTTGAGGAGATCGTCGCGACCGGCGCGAAGGCCGTCCTGCTCCAGCCCATCGGCTTTCTTTGCGACCACGTGGAGATTCTTTATGACGTGGACATTCTCTTTCGCGCCTATGCCGAGAAGTTGCATCTGCGGCTGGAGCGGACCGAGTCGCTGAACGCTTCGGTCACGCTGGCCAGAGCGATTGCCGATCTGGCGCGGCAAGCCTTGGTGCGACTGAAGAGCTCGTCTGCAGGTTGATGCTTATGCGCCCATCCTCCTGGCCTGCTCCTCGCCGTTGAGGACGCGGAAGGCGCCCTCGGCCAGGGCCTGCAACTCATCTTCGCCGGGATAGACGCGGAGGGGGGCAATCCAATCGAGATAGGCGCTCAACTGATGGATGAGGCGCTCGGAGCGCGCCATGCCGCCGGTGATCAGAATGGCGTCCACCCTACCATTGAGCACGGCGGCCATTGCTCCGGTCTCTTTGCCGATCTGGTGGATCATGGCCTCGAAGACCAGCGCGGCCTGGGCGTCCCCAGCGTCGATGCGGCGCTCAACTTCGATCAGGTTGCGCGTGCCGAGGTAGGCATAGAGGCCTCCATCGCCGAAGACATGGCGGTCGAGCTGGGCCTCGGTGAATTGGCCGCTAAAACACAGCTTGATGAGCGCGCGTACCGGCAGGCCTCCGGTGCGGTCCACGCCGAAGGGGCCGTCCTCGAGGGAGCTGCTGTCGATCATGCGGCCGCCACAGTGGGCCGAGACGGTAATGCCGCTGCCGAGATGGGCGACAATCAGGCGCAAATCGGCATAGGCGCGCTGTTGTTCGCGGGCAAAGCGCCGGGCCATGGCCTTGGAGTTGAGAGCATGTCCGATGGATGTGCGAGCGATCAGCGGGGAGCCACTGAGGCGCGCGCGAGGCAGCCATTCGTCCACGGTGACCGGGTCCACGACATAGGCGTTGACGCCGGCCGCCTGGGCAAAGCGGAGCGCGAGCAAGGCTCCCAGATTGGAGGCGTGCTGACCGCGCCGGGCCTGGCGCAGCTCCTCGACCATCGTCTCATCGACCAGATAGGTGCCGCATGACATCGGGGGAAGCATTCCGCCTCGACCCACGACGGCGGCAAAATGACTGGCCTTGTAGCCGGCCTCGTCCAGCGCCTTTTGGATCAGCGCGCCGCGATAGTCCAGCCGCGCCAGCATGGGCTTGCCGCGGAATCGCAGGATTTCATCGTCGCCGTGGCGGATGGTGTGCTCCCACTCGGCGCCTTCGGTGGTGAAGACTCCAAATTTGGTTGAGGTCGCTCCGGGGTTGATGGCGAGCACACGGCTGATTCCGCTGGTCAAAACAATCCTCCCAAGCAAGAACGAGTGTATCGTGGATTGCGCGCGCCAGAGAAGGATGAGTTGGATTTATTCCGGCACATCGGGGATGATGAGCAGGACTTCGACCTTTACGTTTTGGCCATTCTGGGTGGCTGGCCTGAACTGCCACTGGGCGAGCGAGCTGAGCACAAACTGCGCTTGCGCAAACTCCTGCGGGAAGGCAACGGCCAGCCCTTCAAAGCGTCCATCCTGATTGACGAAGCCGTGAATCATGAGGGCATCGGCATCGATGGAACCCGGGGCGATGTTGGGGCGGACAATGTTATATGGCCAGGGGGGTTGGAGGTGGGTTACCGAGGCATCGCCGCCGCGCGGGAGGGAGTACTGGAGTACCCAGCTCTTGGGCAGGCCCACGGAGAGGTAGACGGTGTAGGCCATTCTTCCGCTCCATTGCTCGGCGATTTCCGGATACTTGTCTTGCAGCGAGTCGCCGACCACCACAGATCCGAACTGGCCTTCCTTGGGGTGCGTGATATGGACGGTCGCGGAGTGAGTGCCGAGCGGCGAGCCGGAGTTCGATCCCTGAGCGGAGCCGGCTCGATCCTGCGAGCCGTTCTTATTGGCCGCGTCGCCGCGCACGGCCGAGGGAGGATCCTTCGCCTGACCCACCGCGAGGCCGCCGGATGAGTTGGAGGAGGCGGACTGGTTGGCGGGAGGCAGCGAGACGGCGCCATTGGCCATGTGTTGCATGGAGAGCGACAGGATGGTAGCGGAGGTGGGCTGGGCGGAGCCTGCAGCGGTGGTAATGGGCGCTGGCGGAGTGGGCTTCGGGCCTTGCACCACGATAGGCGAAGTGGTGCTGGCGAGAATGGGCTGACTTTGCGTGGGCATCGTGATAGAGGCTATCGCAACGTCGGCCAGCCGGGTTTCCTGATTGGGCATCTGCACAGAGGGTTTCACGTCGGCCACGGGGGGCTTCTGTGGCATGGGGGCAAGGATAGTCCTGGACTGGGTTTTGTTCACATTCCAGTTGACGACCGTGGGCACGGAGAGATTGAGGTTGAGCGCGACCGGCTTGGGAATGTCGGGCTGGACCAGCGTTTGAGGGCCTTTGGGCGCCTGCACAATCTGCTGCAAGGCGCGCTGCATATCCGGATATCTGCTGGGTAGCGGTTCGGGTTCGCTTGGCTGTTTGCGGGCTGACTTGACTTCGCTTTTGACGGCACGCTGCATCTCGGCTTCGATGGTCTGCAGGTCGAGATGGCGCACGACATAATGGTCGGCGACCTGCGGGGTTTTGACCCTTGGCGCGGAGAGCAGGCCGAAAAGCACCAGTCCGATGACGACGCCATGGAGCAGGATGGAAAACAGGAAGGAATACGGCTGCTGGTTATGCTCCGGCCGCTCGGAGAAGAGCGATAGCGTGGGGGAATAGCTCATGAACGGAATGAATATCCTCCCTTGCTTGGTCGGAATTCTCTCACAGAAGAGGCCGCGATAAGCCGGACAGAATAATTAAGCGAGGCTCGGTTGCCCCCACTCACAGCTTGATTATAATGTTTTCTAAATCGCTTTTGGCGCACTGCGTTCCCATAACTCTTTTGATACCCTTTGCTCATGTGCGGGATTGCCGTCGTTTCCAGGGAGGGCAGACAGGAATAAACTGAACACGCGATAGAACTTGTTTGGTGAAAGCGTGTTCTACGCCGATTTTGGCGTAGAATCGAAGCTGGATTTCTTGGACGCGACAATTGGCGCAAGAGACAGAAAGGCGAAGCTGGCAGTGCAGCCAGTTCAAACAGGCCTCTAAATGAACCGAAGACTGACCCTGATTCTTCTCGTTGCATTCGGCATCGCCACGGTGTGCACCTTCCTTGTCTATCACCTTGTTCGCAGTCGCATTACGGCATCGCGGCCAGTCGCGGCTACGCACGTGGTGGCGGCCCGAACGGACATCAAGCTCGGCACTATCCTGGCCGCAGAAAACCTGGGGAGCATCGAGATTGTAGGTGTGCCACCCAAGGGCGCCATTCTCGAAGCCAACAAAGGCAGTCTCATCGGCAGGGGCGTCATCTCTGATCTGTATGAGGGCGAACCGATCATCGATAATCGTCTTGCCGCGCCCGGCATGGGCGGCGGGTTGGCTGCCTCCATTCCGCCGGGGATGAGAGCGGCCGCGGTGAAGGTGGACGAGGTGGTGGGCGTCTCCGGCTTTGCCACGCCGGGGATGCGCGTAGATGTTGAGGTCAGCGGAACGCCGCCTGGCTCGCAAGATACGACACAAGGCGTTCAGGCGCGAACGATTTTACAGAATATCAAGGTGATTTCGGCGGGCACCGAATATCAACCGGACAAGGACAACCAAGGCAAACCGAAGGAAGTACAAGTGGTCAACCTTGAGGTTACGCCTGAGCAGGCTCAGACGCTGCTTCTGGCTAGCAGTATGAGGATTCAGCTTGTACTGCGCAATCCGCTGGATACGAAGGTTACCACTGTGGCCGGGACGGCGACGGGCAATCTCTTCGGCGGGCAGGCGCCTGCCGAGCCCAAGGCAAAACGAGCAGCGGCGCCCAAGAGCGCAGAGCCTCCGGCGTTTTCCATTGAGGTGATCAACGGCACGAAAACGAGTGAAGAAAAATTTGCTACTCCCGGGGGACACCAGTGAGAGCGAAGACTGGCATTACCATCGTAAGTTTCAGCGCACTGGCAATGGTGCTCTGCGCCGGCGCGGGCCTGAGAGCTCAAACCACGCCGTCTTCCACTCAACCGGCTGACGTCTCCACGCAGGACTCTACAAATGATCTCGCCGTCACAGTGGGCAAGATGGTGCTGGTTGACACAACCTGGCCGATCAAGCGGATCGCCAACAACATGACCGAGATCATCGAGTTCCATGCGACGAGCCCAACCGAGATCATGGTGCAGGGCAAGGCTCCCGGAGAGACCAGCATGATTGTCTGGGACACGCATGGCGGGCGGCAGTTCTTCAACGTGACGGTGCGCCCCAGCGCAACCGCTTTGAACGACAGCCTGGAGATGATTCGCCGCGAGCTGAGAACTGAATTGCCAGGGCAGAATCTGAAGGTCACATCCGAGAACGGCTCCATTTTTCTTCGTGGCACGGTCAACGACCTTGAAAGCTCAACGCGCGCCGTCAATATCGCCTCGACGGGGGTTACCAGCAAAGAAGGCAAGGTTGTCAATCTTCTCAACGTGAATGTCCCGGAGAGCGATCCGCAAATTTTGCTCAAGGTGCGCTTCATCAGCGTGGACCGGAGCAAAGAGTCGCAGCTGGGCATGAACATCTTCAGCCTGGGCGCGGCCAACACGATTGGTGGAGTGACAACCGGGCAGTTTACGCCACCCGTCATTTCTGGCGGCACAGGAGGCGCGGCGGGTGCGATCGGCTCCGGAGGGTATGAGGCCACCTTTTCCAATGAGTTGAATATGCTTGGCTTTTATCCCGGGCTTGGCCTGGGCGTTGACGTTCAGGCGCTGGCGACCAAGATTGGGGCGGAGGTTCTGGCTGAGCCGAATATCGTGGCGACCAACGGGAAGCAGGCCAGCTTCCTGGCCGGTGGTGAGTATCCCTATCCGGTGGTACAGGGCGGTTCAGGCGGCACGGGCGCGTCGATCACGATCATGTTCAAGGAGTATGGCGTTCGTCTGAACTTCATTCCAACCATTACACCTAATGGAAAAATCCATTTGCAGGTGGCTCCTGAAGTGAGCGCGCTGGACTTTACCAATGCCGTGACCATATCCGGATTTGAGGTGCCAGCCATCACTTCACGCAAGGTGAAGACGGAGGTTACGTTGGCCGACGGTCAAAGCTTCGTCATCGGCGGACTGTTGGATAACACGGAGAGTGAAACCTTTTCCAAGATTCCTTTTTTAGGAGACATACCGGTTCTCGGCAGATTCTTCCAGTCGATGCAGAAGACCAAGGCGAACACCGAGTTGATCGTGATTGTGACGCCGGAGATTGTGGCGCCGATTCCGGTGGGAACGCCCTTGCCCGCGCTGAAGATGACGGAGAAGTTCCTGCCATCCAACTCCGGCATACCGATGAATACGCCGGATACCAAGAACGAAGCAAACACGCCGGCTCCCGCGCCGAAGGTCATTCCGGTTCAGAAATTGATTGAGAGCATGAAGCCGGAGCAGCCGCTGTCGGTTGAAGGCATCTCGGGAGGCAGTAGCGCCATGGGTGGAGCAAGCCCCAGCGCCACATCCACCTCCACATCGCAGTAGGATGATGCGCGCCGGATGGAAGACGGTCTCTGAACCCCGATGTGCCGTGTTGGCGCGCCGGGGTTCAGGTTTTTTGGGGACATAGTGCCGGAGAATCCGGCCTCGAGTGGGAGTTCAAACGAGGCGGCAGCGCGGGAAGGTGAGTCGAGCGGATGAATCCGTTGAGCAGAATAGCATTGATGATGCGCCGGAGCGGTCAGGCTCGCCCGGAGAAGCGCCTGCGGGTGGAAAACCTGACGCGCCGGACGCTGCTGGCCAGCAGCATGGAAGTGGCCGACACAGCGGCCCGGCGCAACAAGGGCCTTCTGGGACGGGAACGTCTCTTGCCCGGAGAAGGCTTGTGGATTGTGCCCTGTGAATCCGTGCATACGTTCTGGATGCAGTTTTCGATTGACCTGGTCTACCTGGACAGCAAGAAAGCCATCCGCAAGCTGGTGAGCGAGGTTCGGCCGTGGCGGCTGTCGGGCTGTCTCTGGGCGCACTCTGTGCTCGAACTGCCCTCAGGCACGATCCGCGAGACACGGACTCAAATGGGAGACACGCTGGAGTTCATCGAGACTTCCTGAGGGAAGCTCTGAATATGTCTATCCGGCAATCCAACGGTTTGTCGGGCATAAGACTTCAGTAGAATTTGATTGAAGTACTGAAAAGCGAAAAATGCCCGGGCCTGAAGGCCCCTGCTCCCTCCACTATCTGCTTTTGCGGCACGGCTGAAGCCGAGTCCTTTCAAAACCAATGGGTGTGATAGCTTCTAGGATCGCATTGCCCTGCCTCGGGTAGCGAAGAGGTACCACGCAAGCCAAGCCGGCGTCGTCCAAAGATAGAAGATTGAGTGTATTTTGATGCCGCCGATGAGTTCAGCCTCGATGAGGAGGCTGGCGAAGGCGAGCAGGACCAACATTCGCCGTGAGCGGGTTTGAAAGGCGCCGTGCAAGAGGACCGGAATCGCCAGTCCGCCATCGTACAGCCAGTAATAGGGCGCTGCGATGAGCGAAACAAGTATCAGCAAGCTGCCGTGATGCAGCCAATCCCACTGGCTGCGACGGGTCCAGTAATAGCCCAGCGCCCAAAGGCAGCCGGCTGCGGGAAGTATGAATTGGATCCACATGGACGGGCGGTTGAGCCAGAAGCGCAGGACTACGCTCAGGCAGGGGATGAACTCGTTTACGAAGGCCGTGGAGCGCATCATTTGCGCGTAGCCGGAAAAGGCTGCCGGGTCAATGCATAATGCGAGCGCACAACTGGCGGCTAGGGCAACAGCCAAGCCGGCCAGTATCTTGTAGCTCCTGGAGACGAGCACCCAGACCAGCAGGACAAGGCCGAAGGGTATAAAGAGGTGCGGTTTGGTGGCGCAGAACCAGAGGCAGCATCCTGCCAGAAATGGATGGGAGCGATGCAGGCGCATAAACAGGACGCAGCCCAGCAGCGCCGGCAGGGAGGTTTGCCCCATGGCAAGACTGAGCAGCGCCGGCGCAAAGGAAAGACCCAGCCAGTGGAGTTGATTTTTGGGACAGCCATGCATCTGCCAGAGGATGCGCACCGAAGCCAGCAGGCAGGCCAACAGGATGAGAGACCACAAAAATGCGCCGGCGCGCAGGCCGATGAAGCCAAGGGGCAGGGCAAGAGGCAAGGCCCAGGGCGGATTGCGCATGAAGCCGACGTCGTAGATGGGGGGCAGCCCGGCGGCGCGCTCGATGCGCGTCATGGCGGGTTTGTCATAGGGATCGGCGTGGTGGGCGAGCTGTTGGCCGGTAGCCCAGAAGACGACGAAATCGCGCTGCCCGGCAATGTTGGTGAGCGGCAAAACACAGAGAAAAAGCAGGGTGAAGGCAAGCGCCAGGCCGCCAACGAGCGCAATCGACAAATCAGCGAAGTCGCGCGCCGGCGGATCCGCGGGCATTTCCGTCCTGGTTGCCATGAAGACCATTCTACTGGCGAAGAGAGATCAAATCATTTGCTTTGGGACGCCGCATCCAGATAATAACCGGTTTTGTGGCGGATGTTGAATGCCTGGGGGGTGGCTCTGGGGATGGTCACCCGCAAGCGATGGAAGTTGGTTCCCGGCGCCTGATTTTTTGGATAGTAGCCGAGCAGATATTGTGTGCGCAGGTCTTGGCTGACGCGTTCGAAGGCCTTCTGCAGGCCGCCATCGCTGACATAGAAGCTTTTGCCGCCGGTCTGCTCGGCCAGGGTGATGAGGGCGTGCTCACCGCCCAGGTCGCGCCCGGCGCTGGCTTCAATAGGCACGTCGATGAGCGAGTAGATCATCACTTCGTTGCGCAGCGCCTGTTCCAAAGCCTGGGCGTAAGTATTGCTGCTGGCGGTGTCGTCGCCATCGGAAACCAGCACCATCACCTTGCGCGCATCGATTCCTTTCTGACGGCTGAGGGCTCCCAGTCTGGCCGAGCCCTGGCAGATGGCATCATAGAGCGCCGTGGCCCAGTCGCCGCGCAACTGGCCGAGGCCGTGGTCGATTTGGCTGAGCTTGTTGGTGGGCGGAGTGAGTTCGCGCACAGTGGTGGCAAACTGGAGCAGGCTCATCTGGTCCTGGGGGCGCAGCAGAGCGTGGGCAAAATGGCGGGCCGCATCGGCCTCTTCGCTCATGTCCTTGTGTACGCTGCCGCTGGTGTCGATGGCCAGCGTCAGATGCAAGGGCAGCTCCGACTGGCGCTCGAAGACCGCGATCTGCTGTGGCCGTCCGTCTTCGGCCAGAGCGAAGTCTTCGCGCGAGAGGCCGCCCACAATGGCGCCGTTCTGGTCCGTCACGTTGACAAAAAGGTTGACCAGCCGCACGTCCATATGGAGGGTTAGCTCTGGGGCCTCCTGGGCTGGCAGCGACAGTGACGCCATGGCCAGAGCGCAGTAAAGAGCCTGAAGGCAGAGGCGAAAGAATCCGCGGGGTCGAAACGTCAACACGACAAAAGCAAGAACACTCACCTACATCGCTCCCAAAAAGAACCGCCTGTTAATTAGACGCAACAGGCGGCAAACGGAGGAAGAACTTTGCGCGATCAGCCAAACTTATAGAGGAAGCCGGTCGGGGTACCCCACAGGTTGCGCGCCCGGTCTTCGTAAAAGATGCTGAACTCGATGCCGGAGATGTCGAAGTCAAAGAGCGGCACGCGGTCGAAGGTATAGTTGCCGCGCACCGAGTACTCGTCGCCGCCGCAGTCGATCATCAGGGTGTCTTCGTTACTGAGCCGTTCAGGATGCGTCAGCAGCATACAGGCAAAAGCGAAGACGCCGAGGCCGAATTCATTGCCGGCCATGGAGACGCGGGTGCGGCGGGCTGAAGATCCGCGGTGCAACATTCCGGCTTGCGCGGCAAATACGAAGAAGTCGTGCCCGGACTGCTGCTCGGCGAGAATCTTCTCGGCCAGCTTTGAGCGCTCGCACTGGCGGAGGTAGGTTGGCCCCAGACGGCCGATAATGCGGTTCTGGAACTTGCGTTTGGCGGCCAGCACATCCAGCACCATTTCCACGGCCTCGTTGTAGGTGGGCGCCAGCGCCTGCCAGCGCGGAATGGCAAACCAGGCCTCGGCGCCCTCCAGCAGCGGTTTGCGCGCCAGCTTCTCGTGGCAACTGCCCAGCGATGGAAAGTACTTTTTCAGCTCGGTGACCTGCGCCTCGACGGGACGTACCTTGTAAGTGGGCGGATAGACGCGATTAGAGGGCACCTGCTCGTCCTTGAATTTATCGCAGAAGGTATTTTTCTGGATGATTTCTACCACCTGATCGGCGACCTCGGTTTTGAGCTTATTTCCCAGCTCCAGAACCGTCTGCACGCTGTTCCTGTCGAGTTGCTCAATGGCGGCAAGGCAGGCATTCTGCACCGCGGATACGAGAAGCTCCTGGAGCGTTGCGTTCTGTTGATCCGTTGTGTTGCCGGAAAGATGCAACGGAGTGACAAGAGATGTGGTTGCCATGGTCACCGCTTTTCGTGCGCTGCCGTGCGCAGGATTCTCAGTTTCTTATCGGCGCAATTCTTCCTTTCAACAGGCCGCATCACAAGGGTCGCTTGTGTCTGAAACAGGCGTCGAGCGGAGAGCCTGCCAGCCGGATTGGGAAAGCGCGTTGCGCGTCAAGAGCATCAAAATGCGAGAGTCGCGCCCATTTCTGCTATTCTTGCGGTGATTCAATGAGTGGTTTCTCACCCTTTCCGCAGAAAATCGGAAAGGATGGGGCACGGGCAGGTTGGCAGAGGTTCATTCCAGCCGTAAATTGGCGCGGCGAGTCTTGATTTTCAGGATGAACAGCGGATGGATGTAGCCCACAACTCGCGATTTACATTGCCGGCGGGGATTGCCGTCCGAGCGGAGAGTGAGCTTGGCGGCCGCGCGCACACGGAGCCTCCGCATCCCTACCGCTCGCCCTTTGCCCGCGACGCCGCTCGCGTACTGCACTCCCGCGCTTTTCGCCGCTTGGCCGGCAAGACGCAGGTCTTCGCCCGTCTGGCTGCCGATTCTCCGTCGGATCACTTCCGCAGCCGCCTGACGCACACATTGGAAGTGACGCAGATTGCCCGTACCCTGGCCCGCGCGCTGGGGCTGAACGAGGAACTGGTCGAGGCTCTGGCGCTGGCGCACGACATTGGCCATCCGCCTTTTGGCCACGCAGGAGAAAAGGCCCTCGACCACTGCCTGCGCGGCTTTGGGCTGCGTTTCGACCACAACCTGCATGCACTGCGCATCGTGAGCTGGTTTGAGGAGCGCTACGCCGGCTTTCGCGGACTGAATCTGACCCTGGGCGTGCGCGAGGGCATTGTGAAGCACTCTCGCGACTACTCCGCCGCCCAGCATCCGGAGCTGAGCGAGTACTTCCTCGACCGCTTTCCGCCGCTTGAAGCCCAATTGATTGATCTGGCCGACGAGATCGCCTACACCACCGCCGATCTGGACGACGGACTGGACTCCGGGATTCTCTCACAGGAGCAGGTGCGCGAGGGCGTGCCGCTCTTTCGCGGCTTTCACGACTCGGCGCGGCGCGAGTATCCCGCAGCCGAGCCGAAGTTGGTTGCCTATGAGACGCTGAAGCGCCTGCTTGACGCGCTGGTGACGGATTTGATGGAAGAGACCAGCCGCCGCGTGGCTCAACTGGGCGCTACCACATTGGAGGAGATTCGCCACTCGCCGCATCGACTGGCCGCGCTCAGTCCTGAGATGGAGTCCGAGCGCGCCGCCGCCAAAGAGTTTCTCTTTGCCAATCTTTACAACTCGCCGGTGATGGCCGAGGCGCACAGCCACGCTACCGAGGTGGTGGAGGGATTGTTCGCGACGCTGATTGCGAAGCCGGAACGTCTGCCTGAAGACCACCAGGCGCAGATTCCCGCCGAGGGGCTGGCCCGCACCGTGGCCGACTACATCGCCGGCATGACCGACAGCTATATAGAACAGGCGTGGCGGCGCGGCGCGCGATGAGCGAGAATCGGTCGATTGATCTGCACAACTGCACGGTTGCCGAGGCGATCCGGGAGTTTGCGCGCGTCTACAACGCCTGCGTGCGGAGCGGCTACCGGGGACGTCTGGAGGTGATCCACGGCTACGGCTCGTCGGGCACGGGCGGGGTGATCCGCGAAGAGCTGCGCAAGTACCTGAAGGCGCATGCGGAGGTTTTCGGAGAGTTCTTAGCCGGAGAGAGCCTGCGCAACCCCGGCGTCACGATCCTCTATCCCGGAGAGCAGCAGGCTCCGACGCCGCTGGGGCTGGGCGGGGGCTTTTCGCCGTTGCGGCAGAAAAGGCCACTCCGCAAAAACAGGTAACCAGATGCAATGGCCCCTGGCAACACAACGCCATCCAGCCGGTTGTACTCTTGTAAATGTGGATACCTGTCTCTCGAAAACCCGTCTTTGGCGAGCTGCGCTCATGATTTGCGCTGTGCTGGCCTTGCTCGTTACTCGCGGCCCTTTGCCGGCGCAAACTGTTTCTGCGCAAACCGGGCTGGAGAAGGCCGCTGTGACCACCGGTGCGCCGGTGGGCGGCGGATTCTTCCCGCTGAGCGAAGTGCGCGCCGGGCTGAAGGGCACCGCCTGGACGGTCTTCACCGGCAGCCAGCCGGAGGCGATGGATGTGGAGATTCTGGGCGTTCTGCGCGGGGCGCGCGGCCCAGGCCACGATATGATTCTGGCCCAGTTGCACGGGGCCAAGCCGGAGTACACGGGCGTCGTGGCCGGCATGAGCGGCAGTCCGGTGTATATAGGCAACCGCCTGTTGGGCGCGCTCGCCTACCGCATTGGCGCGTTCAGCAAGGATCCCATCGCCGGGATTACGCCCATCGAGCAAATGCTTGAAGTGCTAGGGACTAGGGAAGAGGGACTAGGGACTAGAGGCCAGCTTTCGCCGTCGGCGGGTGGGGAGAATATCCAGACGATGGAGACGCCGCTGGTGATGAGCGGCTTCCACGCGGCGGCGATCCGGCTCTGGCAGCAGAAGATGGCTGGAAGCGGCTTGGAGATGGTCTCCGCCGGGGGGATGGGCGGGAACTCGGCGGCATCCGATGAGGCGGCTTCGGCTAAGGCGATTGCCGGCATTGTGCCTGGTTCGGCGGTGAGCGCGCAACTGGTGCGCGGCGATGTGGAGATTGCCGCTACCTGCACCGTCACTTATATTGATCCCCGGCAGTTGCTGGCCTGTGGGCATCCAATTTTGCAAGCGGGTCCGGTTTCGCTGCCCATGACGGCGGCCGATGTGGTGGCCACGCTGGCCTCGCCACAGAATGCCTTCAAGATTGTGAACACCGGCGCGACGATTGGCGCCTTCAACGAGGACCGTGACGCGGCCATGCGCGGCGTCTTTGGGGCGCGGGCCAGCATGATCCCGGTGCACATTCGGGTGCACGGGCCGCAGAGCGAAGCCAGCGCAACGAAGCCGGAGCGCAAGCTCAACGTGGAGATTCTGGACCTGCCTTCGTTCACACCGCAAGCGCTGTTGACGGTTTTGTATGAAGCTCTGCTGGAGACCAATGAGAGCACGGCGGAGAGCAGCTATCACCTGACCGGCAGCATCGAGCTGGAGGGTTCCGCGCCCTCGCCGCTCGACCTGTGGGCGCCGGCCAATGACGAAATGGACGCGCCCGCGCAGATGGCGCTGGCCGCGGGCGAGCGTTTTGGGAAGCTCTATTGGAACGGGAGCCGGCGGGGCACGGTGCGAGCAGTGAATCTGGACGTGGAGGAGATTCCGCGACGGGTGGGCGTGGAGTTGACGGCGGCGCGGCTGGTTTCCAGCGACATTGTCCATGCCGGCGAGACGGTGGAGTTGGAAGCGACGCTGCAGCCCTGGCACGAGGCGGCGCGCAATGTGCGAATCGCGGTGAAGCTGCCGGCGCGGCTGGAGGCAGGCAACGTGCGGCTTCTGGTCTCGGATGCCAGTACGCTGGACCGGACACTGGAGCAACCGCGCCAGCAGAGCCACACTTCGGATTTGGAGACGGCGCTGGCTCAGGCGCGCCGCCAGCACTCCTCGGAGCGCATCTACGTGAGTCTGCTGGCGCCGGAGACGCAGGCGAACATCCATGGCCAAACGCTCTCCAGCCTGCCTCTTTCCGTGGCTAACACGCTGGAACCATTGCGTCCCTCCCAGGATGCGGTTCTCAATGGGGAGTCGGTGGAGTTGGAGGCCGATGTGCCCGCCGGCGGAGTCCTGAGCGGATTTCAACTGCTGAATCTGCGCATAGAGCCGGGCGGCGGTTTAAACTAAAGAAGATGGATATCAGCAGTCCAACATCCGGGGCGGCACCGCAAGAGGCGCGCCGAGCCGGATGATTCCCCTACATCGAGGATTCAGAACAGACCATGAGCCAAATTCAAGGACTAGCAGCACACGCGGCGGGAGCGGAGTTATTGCCGTTCAAGTATGATCCAGGCAACTTGGGCCTGCGGGAGGTCGAGATCGCCATTACCCACTGCGGAGTCTGCCACAGCGATCTTCACCTGATTGCGAATGACTGGGGGATCAGCCAGTATCCGTTCATTCCCGGTCACGAGGTTGTGGGCACGGTGACAGAGGTGGGCGCAGAAGTCCATTCGCTCGAGGTCGGCCAGCGCGTAGGCCTGGGCTGGCAGTCGAACTCCTGTGGAGAGTGTGAGTGGTGCATTCGGGGCATGGAGAATCTTTGCCTGGCGGCCGAGGGGACATGCGTCCACCGGCACGGCGGCTATGCGGACCGGGTGCGGGCCAATGCGCGCTTCGTGATTCCCATTCCCGATGGCCTGGAGAGCGAGCAAACGGCGCCGCTGCTTTGCGGAGGCATTACTGTCTATAACCCTCTGCGCACTCATGGCGTTAATCCTTCGTCGCGGGTGGGTATTGTGGGCATTGGCGGGCTGGGGCATATGGCCATCCAGTTTGCACGGGTCTTTGGCGCGGAGGTGACGGCGTTTTCCACTTCGGCCGCCAAGGAAGAAGAGGCGCGCGCAATGGGCGCGCACAACTTCGTGAACAGCCGCGAGTCCAAGGCGCTGCACAAGACGGCCGGCACACTCGACCTGATTTTGAGCACTGTCAACGCTGATCAGGACTGGGGTGCATATATTCAGGCGTTGCGGCCCACGGGTACGCTTTGCTTTGTGGGTATTCCGCCGTCGCCGGTGAGTGTGAATGCCTTTCCGCTCATCAGCGGTCTGCGCTCGATCAGCGGCAACCCTACGGGAAGTCCACATCGAATCAAGGAGATGCTGGATGTGGCGGCGCGGCACGGGGTGAAGGCGATCACTGAATCCTTTCCCATGTCCCAGGCCAACGCGGCGATCGATAAAGTGAAAAAGAGCAAGGTGCGCTATCGGGCAGTACTGACCAATTAGGGGTCATTTAGACGGAGGGCATCAACGTCGAATTAAGTGGCATCAGAGTCTAATCATTGTTGATATGAATCGCTTTGCGGAGCGACTGATGCCACGCTCCGCCATCAACTTGGGAGCCCATCGAAGCGGCTCCAAACCTGGATTCTGACGGGTTATCGAGATTTGGTTTTTCATCGATTAAATTATTCTTCCTTACCACCACAACTAAATCCCTGGAATGTTGTCTGAGAGAATAGAAGCCGGATGGGAGCAGAAGCCCCACAGCCGGCGGTGCTGAAAACGGAGGCCGCCCTCCCGTTTCGAGAACGCAGGATAGGGCGCCACGGCAGGCAGCACAGGAGGTTTTTTTATGAAGATTGCGCGTTTGGCATTGTTTGCAATGTTGCTGGCTCTTCCGTTGGCCGGCACAGCAGCGGCCCAAGTTGACGTGGGAGTGGGTGTTGGTCCCGCCGTGGTTCCCGCACCCATGGTCTACGATGCTCCGGTTTGCGAGTGGGGCTATTACGCTTATTATCCCTATGCCTGCGCCCCTTATGGCTACTATGGGCCGAACTGGTTTTATGGCGGCGTCTTCATCGGCGCTGGACCGTGGTACGGCCGTGGCTGGGGCCGTGGCTGGGGACGCGGCGGATACGGCTATGCAGGCCGCGGCGGTTATGGCTACGGAGGGCGTACCGGTTATGCAGGCCGTGGAGCTTACGGCGGAGTTGCCGGCCGCTCGGCATATGCTGGCGCATATCGCGGCGGAGCAGTTGGCGGGACGCGTGGGAGTTCCGTAGGTAGAGCAACGACGTCCATACGTGGCGGATATAGCGGCGGCAGCCACATGGGCGGTGGATTTAGCGGCGGGGGCCATATGGGCGCAGGATTTAGCGGTGGCGGCCATATGGGTGGTGGTGGCGGCCATGGAGGCGGTCACCGGTAAAAGATCACAACTTCCCCGCAACGGCTCGCCTGCTTTTGGCAGGTGAGCCGTTTTTTTGGCCTGAAGAGCAGTCGCGGAACGAACCTGCAGAGAGAATTAAGCCAGCGCGTGATGGCGCTGGGGCGCGGGTTCTTCGATGGTGGCCAGGTAGCGATCAACGGCGGCGGCGGCCTTGCGGCCCTCGCTAATGGCCCATACGACCAGCGATTGACCGCGTCGCATATCGCCGGCGGCGAAGATCTTCTCGACCGAGGTCTGGTATTCGGAGTTGGCGGCGACGTTGCCGCGATTGTCCAGCGCCACGCCGAACTGCTCGATCATGCCGTTGCGCACCGGTCCGAGGAAGCCCATGGCGAGCAGGACCAGATCCACGTCCAGGGTAAATTCGGAGCCGGCGACGGGCGTGAAGGTGGGCGGCGGACCGACACGGACGGCGTGCAACTGCTTGACGTTGCCATTTTCGTCGCCGGTGAACTGAATGCTGTTGATGCTCCAGTCGCGGATGCCGCCCTCTTCGTGGGAGGTTTCGGTGCGCAATTGAAGGGGCCACATCGGCCAGGGAGTGGACGGGGCGCGCTGGGCGGGCGGCTTGGGCATGATCTCAAATTGATGCACGCTCAAGGCGTGCTGGCGCAGGCAGGTGCCGAGGCAGTCGGCGCCTGTGTCTCCGCCGCCGATGATGAGCACACGCTTGCCCTCGGCGAGAATCTCCAGAGAGGGATCAACGGTGTCGCCTTCGCAGCGGCGATTCTGCTGGGGCAGAAACTCCATGGCGAAGTGAATGCCCTTGAGTTCGCGCCCGGGAATCTTCAGGTCGCGCGGCTGTTCGGAGCCGCCGGCCAGCAGAATCGCGTCATAGTGCTCAGTCAGCGCTTCGACGGGCACATTGACGCCGACGTGCGCGTTGGGGATGAAGGTGACCCCCTCGGCGCGCATCTGCTCAATGCGGCGGTCGATAACGTGCTTTTCCAGCTTGAAGTTGGGGATGCCGTAGCGCAGCAGGCCGCCGAGGCGGTCGTTCTTCTCGTAGACTGTGACGGAGTGGCCGGCGCGGCGCAACTGCTGGGCCGCAGCCAAACCAGACGGACCGCTGCCGACGATGGCGACGCGCTTGCCGGTGTTCTGTTCGGGCGGCTCGGCGTGAATCCAGCCTTCGTCCCAGGCGCGTTCCACTACGGATCTTTCGATGAGCTTGATGGAGACGGCAGGCTGCTCGATGCCCAGCACACAGGCTGCCTCGCAGGGTGCGGGGCAGATGCAGCCGGTAAACTCCGGAAAGTTATTGGTGGCGTGGAGGCGGTGAATCGCGGCCTCCCAACGGCCATTGTAGACCATGTCATTCCAGTCGGGAATGAGATTGTTGACCGGACAGCCGGTGTGGCAGAAGGGAACGCCGCAATCCATGCAGCGAGCGCCCTGCTGGCGCTGCTTATCTTCCGGGAAGGGCTGATAGATCTCCAGCCAGTCGTGAAGCCGCTCGTCAACCGCGCGGCGGACGGGCTGTTCGCGTTCAATTTCAAGAAAACCAGTGACCTTACCCATGCTGCACCTCGGCTGCCGCCACCAGAGGCGACGAAGTTGTGGGGGAAGAATAGACCGATTCGGCGCGCGCAATGCCCAGCACACGCTTGTACTCATGCGGGAAGACCTTGATGAAGCAAGGCTGCGCTTCGGCCCAGTGTTCGAGAATCCAGGCAGCGCGCGGCGAGCCGGTCAGGTCGCGGTGACGCTCAAGCAGGCCGCGCACCTCGACAACATCCGCATCGAGGATCAGCGGCTCCAGATCGACGCTGGTCAGGTTGCAGCGACGCGTCGTAAAGTCACCCTGCTCATCGAATACGAAGGCGCGCCCGCCGCTCATGCCGGCGGCGAAGTTGCGTCCGGTTTTGCCGATGACGACGACCGTGCCGTTGGTCATGTACTCGCAGCCGTGGTCGCCCACGCCCTCGACTACCGCCGTAGCGCCGGAGTTGCGCACGGCGAAGCGCTCGCCGGCGATGCCGTTCAGAAAGGCTTCGCCGGTGGTGGCGCCGTAGAGGACAACATTGCCGACCAGGATGCTCTCTTCCGGCAAAAAGCTGGATGTCTTGGGAGGATAAGCGATGATGCGCCCGCCGGAAAGCCCTTTGCCCACGTAATCGTTGGAGTCGCCTTCGAGTTCGAGCGTGACGCCGTTGGGCACGAATGCGCCGAAGCTCTGGCCGGCCGAGCCATTGAACTTGAAGTGAATGGTCTCGTCGGGCAAGCCAGCCGAGCCGTAGCGGCGCGCAATCTGGCCGCCCAGCATGGCGCCCACGGTGCGGTGCACGTTGCGAATGTGGAAAGTGGCCGTGACTGGTGTCTGCGATTCCAGGGCCGGCGCGGCGGCTGCGATAAGTTTATGATCGAGGGCCGTCTCAAGGCCGTGATCCTGGGCGCGCACCTTGCGCCGCGCCACGCGCGATGGCACCGTGGGCGCATAGAGGATCGAGGAGAGATCGATGCCCTTGGCCTTCCAGTGATCGGCTGCGATGGCGGCGTCGATCTTGTCCACGCGACCCACCATCTCATCGACGGTGCGGAAGCCCAGGCGGGCCATCTGCTGGCGCACCTGCTCGGCAGTGAAGAAGAAGAAGTTGACCACGTGCTCGGGTTGGCCCATGAAACGCGCGCGCAAAACCGGGTCCTGCGTGGCGATGCCCACCGAGCAGGTGTTCAGATGGCACTTGCGCATCATGATGCAGCCCATCGTGATCAGCGGCGCTGTGGCAAAGCCGAACTCCTCGGCGCCGAGCAGCGCTGCGATAACCACATCGCGGCCCGTCTGCAGCTTGCCGTCGGTCTGCACTTTGATGCGCCCGCGCAGATCGTTGAGCAGCAGGACTTGTTGCGTCTCAGCCAGGCCCAGCTCCCAGGGCAGTCCCGCATGCTTGATGGAGCTGAGCGGCGAAGCGCCGGTGCCGCCGTTTTCGCCACTGATGAGAACCACGTCGGCGTGCGCCTTGCTGACGCCAGCGGCGACCGTGCCGACGCCGGCTTCGGAGACCAGCTTGACGGCGATGCGCGCCTGCGGATTGACGTTCTTGAGGTCGTAGATCAACTGCGCCAGATCTTCAATAGAGTAGATGTCGTGGTGCGGCGGCGGCGAGATCAGTCCCACGCCGGCAATCGAGTGACGCGTTTTGGCGATGATCGCATCCACCTTGTGGCCGGGCAATTGCCCGCCCTCGCCGGGTTTTGCGCCCTGGGCCATCTTGATTTGAATCTCGTCGGCGTTTACAAGGTAATTGGCGGTTACGCCAAAGCGTCCGCTGGCCACCTGCTTGACGGCCGAGCGGCGCGAGTCGCCGTTGGCGTCGCGGACAAAGCGTTCTTCCTCTTCGCCGCCTTCGCCGGTGTTGGACATTCCGCCCAGCCGGTTCATGGCGATGGCCAGCGTCTCGTGCGCCTCCTTGGAAATGGACCCGAAGCTCATCGCGCCGGTGGTGAAGCGCTTGACGATCTCCTTGGCGGGTTCCACTTGATCCAGCGGCAGGGGCCGTTCGGCGTACTTGAGTTGAAGCAGGCCGCGCAGCGTGCATAGGTGGCGATTCTGATCGTCGATCAGATCGCTGAACTGCTGGAAGGTGGCGGCACTGTTTTCGCGCACGGCCTGCTGCAGCTTGCTGATGGTTTCCGGATTCTGCAAATGATACTCGCCATCCATGCGGAACTGGTATTGGCCGCCGACGGCCAACTCGGTCTCGGATTCAGTGAGCGGCTGGAAGGCATAGGAGTGCTTGAGAATCGCCTCACGCGCCAGCACGTCAAGCCCCACGCCTTCAATGCGTGAAGCGGTGCCGGGGAAATACGAGTCGATCAGCGATTGATTGAGTCCCACGGCCTCAAAGACCTGTGCGCCGCGGTAACTTTGCAGCGTGCTGATGCCCATCTTCGAGAAGGTTTTCAGCAAGCCCTTGTTGATGGCCTTGATGTAATTCTTCTCCGCGTGTTCAGCGGTGATATCGTTGGGCAAAAGGCCGCGCTGCTTCAGATCATGGATGGTCTCGATGGCCAGGTAAGGATTGATGGCGCTGGCGCCGTAGCCAATCAACAGAGCGAAGTGCATAACCTCTCTCGGCTCGGCGCTCTCGATAATCAGCGCCACCTGGGTGCGGGTCTCCTCGCGCACCAGGCGATTGTGTACGGCGGCCATGGCCAGCAGGCTGGGAATCGGCGCGTAGGTTGCATCGACGCCTCGGTCGGAGAGGATCAGCAGCGTGTAGCCGGAATCGACCGCGTGCGAGGCGCGGGCGCTGAGTTCTTCAAGGGAGCGTTGCAGCCCGGCCTCGCCATCGGCGGCGCGGAAAAGCACCGGCAGCGTGGTGGCCAGCAGATCGCCCGAGGAGACGCGGCGCAGTTTTTCCAGATCACGATTGGTCAGAATCGGATGGGGCAGCTTGAGAGTGTGGCAATTCTCCGGCGCTTCATCCAGAATGTTGCGCTCGGTGCCAATGTAACTGATGAGCGACATCACCATCTCTTCGCGGATGGGATCGATGGGCGGATTGGTGACCTGCGCAAAAAGCTGTTTGAAATAATTGAATAACGGCTGCGGACGGTCACTGAGGCATGCCAGCGGCACATCGTTGCCCATGGCGCCAATCGGCTCCAAACCCGTGGCGCCCATTGGCGCAAGCAGGATCTTCAAGTCTTCTTCGGTGTAGCCGCAGGCGCGCTGGCGGCGCAGTAGTGTTTCGGTATTCGAGGCGATGATGCGCGCCGGCTCCGGCAACTGATCGAGCGTGACCTGTTGCTCCTTGAGCCAGGCAGCATAGGGCTGGCGGCCGGCCAACTGCTTTTTGATCTCGGCGTCGGAGATGATGCGCTGCTGGACGGTATCCACCAGGAACATTCTTCCAGGTTGCAGGCGGCCCTTTTTGCGAATATCCTGGGCCGGCACGTCGAGCACGCCGGCCTCTGAGGCCAGCACGACAACGTCATCCTTGGTGACAATGTAACGGCCGGGGCGCAATCCATTGCGGTCCAGCGTTGCGCCGATGACGCGGCCGTCGGTGAAGCAGAGCGCCGCTGGGCCGTCCCACGGCTCCATCAGCGAGGCATGGTACTCGTAAAAGGCGCGCTTGTCCTCGTCCATGTCGGGGTTGCCCGACCAGGCTTCGGGAACCAGCATGGCCATCACGTGCGGCAGAGAGCGGCCCGACTGAAAGAGAAACTCGACGGCATTGTCCAGTGAAGCAGAGTCGCTGCCGCCGGGCATGATGACCGGAAAGAGCGCGTCGATCTGCTTGCCGTGCACCGCGTTTTGCAGTATCGACTGGCGCGCGTTCATCCAGCTTACGTTGCCGCGGATGGTGTTGATCTCGCCGTTGTGCGCCAGATAGCGATAAGGATGCGCCAGCTTCCAACTGGGAAACGTATTGGTGGAAAAGCGCTGATGAATCAGGCACAAGGCGCTGGTAACCAGCGGATTAGCCAGCTCGAAGTAGAAATTTTCAATCTGCGGAGCCAGCATCAGCCCTTTGTAGACGATGGTGCGGCAGGAGAGCGAGGGAATGTAAAAGTCGTCCTTGCCTTCAATCTCCGAGGTGGCCATCTCGTTTTCCGTGCGGCGGCGCACCTTGTAGAGCAGGCGCTCGAAGGCGTCTTCACCCAGGCTCATTTCCGCGGACTGGCCCAGGAATAACTGCTCAATGTAGGGTTGCGAGGCGCGCGCCTCGCGGCCAATCACCGCGCCGTTGACCGGCGTATCGCGCCAGCCCAGCACCGTCAGCCCCTCTTCCTGCGCAATGCGCTCCAGCACGCCCTCGCAGAGCAGGCGATCCTGCTTGTCCACCGGCAGAAAACACATGGCCACGCCATAAGCGCCCGGCTCGGGCAACTGGATTCCCAGCTCGCCGCACTCGCGCGCAAAAAAGACGTGGGGAATCTGAATCAGAATGCCCGCGCCGTCGCCCGTCTCAGGATCGCAGCCCGCCGCGCCGCGATGGGTGAGGTTGATGAGCACCTCAAGGCCCTTGCGGATAATCTCGTGGCTTTTTTCGCCGCGAATGTTGGCGACCAGGCCCATCCCGCAGGCGTCGTGCTCATTGCGCGGATGGTAAAGCCCTTGCGGTTTTGGTGTGCGGGTACAACAATCCGGTCTCTGCATGGCAACCTTCTTGCTTGAAAATTTTCCGTGCGAAGTGCAATTCTGGGCCGCTACGAAGCGCAATTCTGGTGAAAAGACACAAACGCCGCGCGTTCCCGTTGATGGAAATCGCCCTGTCCTTCATTATTAGGCCTATCGAAGCAGGCCCGGCCGCATCTGGGACTTTGCTGAAGTCTCCATTATATCGAAAAATTTCTAACGCTGCGAATTCGGGCGCGCGCGGCGGGGTGCGCTGTTCAATTCTTGGATGGCGCGTCCTGAAGCCTGAAGTTTACCTCAATTGCAATCTTCATCGCTGCTGGCTCGCCATTTTTCATCGCTGCCTTGAATCGGAATTGACGTATCGCCTCCATCGCTTTCTGATCCAAACCCATACCCAACGGATGTACAACTCGAAGCTGGCGTGGCATACCGTACGGGTCAATAATCAGCGAGACCTGACACGTTCCCTGAAATTTTGCTTTTCGCGCCTCATCTGTGAACTCCGCATCAGCATCTGAAAGAACCACTGGTAGCTTCACACCTTTTTCATTACGTGTGAGCGGATATGCAGAAACGTAAGTGTCCTCCGCTGGAGTAACGTCTAATGGAAGGACGACATCTTCCGTCGGCTGTAGTATGGCTTCTAACTTCTGCACAGGACGTGATACCCACTGTACCTCCATGATTTTCTTGCCATGGTCGTCCTCAGCCTTTTCCGAACAGTCTTGCATATCAACGTCCACAGACTGTGCGACTGCGACCGGCGCGCCATCTTTCATCCCTGGTTTAAAGCGATCAGCGGCGACAATCTGATATGCCCTTTTGTCGAAATCAGCGTTTACTGTCTTCGTAAACATGAGATTGCGCGGATTGCCTTTCGCGTCCACGATGACAGAGAGAACAACCTTGCCATCCACATTCTTCTTGCAGTTCTCGGCTGCGATGGGTGCCATATCGAGCGGAAGAAGCTCCGGGGCCGTCACATCAGGACCCACGGCATAGACCTTTACCCGCTCTGGCTTCGTGTCGGCAGACAAAGACTGCGCTGATGAGGCCGCCTGCTGGCCGCTGGCGATGGTAGCCACCGAGACACACAACAATGCAAAGATCGAGAGACGCCGCATGAATCACTCCTCAAAAAAACTACAACGAAAGTATCACACCAGCTCCAGCTCGCGCAGCAGAAAAGCGTAGTCGAAGGCGATCTCCTTGAGGTAGTCGTAGCGGCCGCTGGAGCCGCCGTGGCCGGCCTGCATATTTGTCACCAGCAGCAGCGGATTGCTGCCAGTCTTGAGGGTGCGCAGCTTGGCGACATACTTGGCCGGCTCCCAGTACATCACCTGGCTGTCGTTGAGCGATGTCTTGACTAACATGGCTGGATAACTCGCTGCCCGCAGATTGTCGTAGGGAGAGTAACTCAACATATAAGTGAAGTACTCGGCCTCATTCGGGTTTCCCCACTCCTCGTACTCCGGCACGGTGAGGGGCAGCGAGGCGTCGAGCATGGTGTTCATCACGTCCACAAAAGGCACGTGGGAGAGCACGGCGCGGAAGAGATCGGGGCGGAGATTGGTGACTGCGCCCATCAATAAACCTCCGGCAGAACCGCCCTCGATGGCCACGCGCTGGGGGTCGCCGTAGTGGGCCGCGGTCAAGTGCTCGACGCAGGCGATGAAGTCGGTGAAGGTGTTGCGCTTGAGGAGCATTTTTCCGGCGTCGTGCCAGGGCTTGCCCAGGTCGCCGCCGCCGCGGATGTGCGCGTAGGCCATCACCACTCCGCGGTCGAGCAGGCTGAGGCGATTGGAACTGAAACCCAGCGGCAGCGAATAGCCATACGAGCCATAGCCGTAAACATACAAGGGATTCGTTCCCGGCGCGCGCTTGTCTTTGCGATAAACCAGCGAGATCGGGACTTGTACGCCGTCGGGCGCAGTGGCATGAACGCGCTCGCTGGCATAGAGGGTGCGATCAAAGCCGCCGGGAATCTCAAGCTGCTTGAGCAGTGTGGATGCGCCCGACGCGACATCGTACTCGTAGACCGAAGCGGGCGTGACCAGCGATTGATAGGCGTAGCGGAAGCTGGGCGTTTCAAAGATGCGATTGATGTGCGGATGAGCGTCGTAGGCCGGCTCCGGGAAGCTGATTTCGCTGACCGGCGCGAAGGCTGCGCCGTCGCCCTGGAAACGGCCCACGCGCAGGCGGGGCAGGCCGTCTTCACGCTCACAGGCGACAAAGAAATCCGCGAAGAGATCAACCTCTTCAAGCATCACGGTGTCGCGGTGGGGGATCAGCTCGGTCCAGTGTTCGTGGCCGGGCGTAGCCGTTGGCGCGGTGACCAATCTGAAGTTGCGCCCGCGATCGTTGGTGCGAATGAACCACAATCCATTGCGATGGTCGATGGAGTATTCGTGCTCGTCGATGCGCGGGCTGATAAGCGTGAAGGCGTCGGTGGGCTGGTCGGCGGCGAGCACCCACGACTCGGTGGTGATGTGGCTGGCCGATTCCATCACGATATATTTGCCGTCGCGCGTGCGCCCCGCGCCGAGGTTGAAGCGCTCGTCGTCTTCCTGATAGACGAGAATGTCGGCAGTGTGCGGAAGCCCAAGCGTGTGCCGCCAGAGTTGAAATTGCCGCTTCTGCTCTTCGTCTTCGACGGTGTAAAAAAGCGTGCGATTGTCAGCGGCCCAAACCAGGGAGCCGACGCGCTCGACCTCGCCCGGGAGAGTTTCGCCGGTTTCGAGATCTTTGATGTGCAGCGTGTACTGGCGGAAGCCGGTGATGTCAGTGGAGTAGGCCAGCCAGCGGCCGTCAGGCGTAATCTCGGATGCGCCGAGAGCAAAGAAGGCGTGGCCCTCGGCGAGCTGGTTGCCGTCAAGAATCACCAGCTCCGGCGTATCCTCGTTGGCATTGGGGCTGGCATTGGGCGAGCCATGCGTGCGGCAGTGAATGGCGTACTGCTTTCCCTCTTCGGTGCGGGTGTAATACCACCACGCGCCCTCGCGGAAGGGAACCGAGACGTCGGTCTGCTTTACGTGCGAGAGCATCTCCTGGTAAAGCGCGTCGCGCAGGCCGTCGAGCGAAGCCATCACGGCCGCGGCGTAGGCATTTTCGGCCTCCAGGTAAGCGGTGACTTCGGGATTTTCCTTGTTGCGCAGCCAGGCGTAGTCGTCAGTAAGTCGAGCGCCGTGCAGAGCTGTCTCTTTGTGCTCGGCGCGGGCGATGGGGGGCGGGAGAATCGCATGATGTGTCATTTCTCTCTCAGTGTAGAACCTGTAGCTTCGCGCGCAGGCGAAAGATATTGCATTTCTGGATTGCCTAGCACCTATATCCGCCGCCAAGCTTCAAAAGCCTTTTCCACTGGTTATCTCCGCCGCTCATATGTCTCTTCTTGCCCAACTTTAGTAAACTCATCCCCAGAATGTTTCTTTCTTCGCTTACGATTCGCCGCAGCGGTTCTGCCTTCGCCCACTTCGCATTTGCCGCGACCGTGATGTTCCTTGCGACTCTCACTGCATCGGGCCAGGGAACGCGCCTGTGGACCCAGTCGCGACTGGAGGAGTTCGAGAAGGGCACGCCGCAAGGGGTCGCGCTCACCAGCGACGGCCAACTGCGCCAGGGGCCCGGACTGACTGAAAAACTCACCACGCCATCGAGTTACGTCTGGTCGGTGGCCGTGGACAAGAACGGTGTGGCCTACGCGGGAACCGCTTCGCCGGCGACCGTGCTGCGCGTGGGCGCGGACGGCAAGCCGTTCACGCTCTTCGAGAGCAAAGATGTGAGTGTGCAGGTGGTGCGGCTGGGGCCGGACGGCGCACTTTACGCGGCCACGCTGCCCAGCGGCAAGGTCTACCGTCTCCGGCCGGATGCGGCGGCCAAGCAGGATGATGCCAGTGCAGAGGTTGTCTTTGACGCGGGGAAGTTGGGCAACGCAGCGGCGAGCGACGGCAAATCATCCAGCGATAAACCTGGCGCGAAGACGCATTCCATCTGGGATCTGACCTTCGACGCGGCGGGGCGGCTTTACATTGCCACAGGTGGGCCGGGCGTGATTTATCGCGTTGACCCGGCAAAGAAAGATCAGAGACCGGAGACCTTTTTCAAGAGCGACGAGGCGCATATTCGCTCGCTGGCATGGGACGGCAAAGGCAACCTGATTGCCGGCTCGGATGGCTCAGGGCTGGTCTATCGCATCAGTTCCGACGGCAAGGGGCCAGGCGGTAAAGGCTATGTGCTTTTTGAGGCGCCGCAGCGCGAGATTACGTCAGTGGCCGTTTCCGCCAATGGAACCATCTACGCGGCCAGCGTGGGCGACAAGAGCCACAATCCGTTGCCGCCTTTGCCGGTGCAGGGGGTTGGTTCGGTGACTACGGTGATTGTCGCCCCAGGATCGCTGCAAGCGGCCAACGCCAGCGCCTCGGTGCCCGAAGGCAGTGAAATTGATGCGCTCGTCGAGGGTCAGGCGCCGCGCAAGCTCTGGGCGGGCAAGGACGAGATTATTTATGCGCTCACTGCGCAAACCGATGGGCTGATTGCGCTCACCGGCAATCGCGGCCGCGTCTTCCGCATCAAGGACGACGGCAGCTACGCCGATATCGCTCACCTCGATGCGCAGCAGGGTTTGAGCCTGGCCGTGGCGCAAAACTCAATCGATATTCTCATCGGAACAGGCAATACCGGCAAGTTGGTTTCACTTGGGCGCGCCGAGAAGCACGAGTACGCGAGCGACGTGCTGGATGCCGGCGCTCTGGCTCGCTTTGGCCGCGTCGAGGTTGAGCCGGCTTCGGCCAACTATGAATTGTTGACGCGCACCGGCAACGTCGAGCAGCCCGCGCGCAGCCAGAAAGACTGGGGCTGGAGCGACTGGCAGCCCCTGCGCGACGGCGCGGTGGCTTCGCCCGCGGGCCGCTACCTGCAATGGAAGACTGTGCTCGGCGCAAATGGAAGGCTGGGCAGCGTGGGCGTCAACTACCTGCCCGTGAACGCCGCTCCGGTGGTGGACGAACTGGTGGTTGTGCCCGGCGCGCGCTGGAGCGCGCAGAGCCAGATGGGTGCTCAGCCGCCGACGGTTAACATTGTCTTTCCCACATCGAGCCAAAATACCGGAATAGCCTTCGACGGCAGCTCTGCCGCGCCGTTACAGGCCGCCAAGGACCGTACCGCCATCACTGTTCGCTGGGCGGCGCACGACGCCAACGGCGACGATCTGAGCTATTCTCTTTATCTGCGCGGCGACGGCGAAAGCGTTTGGCGGCTGCTCAAAGCTGAGATTACTGACAAGGCTTACAGCTTTGACGCCGCGCTGATTCCCGATGGCGGCTACCAGATCAAGGTGGTCGCCAGCGACGCGCCCTCGCACACCCCCGCCGATGCGCTCACCGGCGAGCGGGTGAGCGAACGCTTCGAGGTGGACACGACGCCGCCGGAGATCAGCGCGCTTCATGCGGCCGTGGCCGATTGCAAAGCTTCGCCCTGCGCGCAGAAGTTGCGCGTGAGCTTCGACGCGGAAGACGCATCGTCGCCCATCTCCCGCGCCGAGTACTCGCTGGACGCCGGGCCGTGGCAGTACATTGAGCCGGTGGGTGGGCTTTCCGACTCGAAGCGCGAACACTACGATGTTCTCATTCCTGTGCCAGCTCAAGACAAACCGGGCGAGCATCTGATCACCGTGCGCGCCTATGACCGGCACGAAAATGCGGCCGCGGCCAAGGCGGTAATTGCCGCGGAAAAGAAGTAGGCGCAATGCGATTTGAACTGTACATAGCGGCGCGGTATCTGAAGGCCAAGCGGCGGCAGGCAGTGGTGGGCGTGGTGACGGCCATCTCCATCGCGGGCGTGGCGGCGGGCGTGGCCGCGCTCATTATCGCGCTGGCCATCACCAACGGCATGAGGCGCGACTTGCAAGACCGCTTGCTGGGCGCATCGGCGCAGGTGGACCTGATGCGCGTCGCCTCGGACGGCATACACGACTGGCAGCCGCTCATTGCCCGCCTGCGCCGCGTTCCTCACGTCACCGCCGCCGCGCCAGGAATCTATGGGCAGGTGCTGGTCTCGCGCGGCCCGCGCGCCGGTTTCGCGCTCATCAAAGGCATTGTTCCCGCCGAGGAGCGCACGGTGAGCAGCCTGCTTGACACCATCACCTCCGGCTCGGCGCGCGATCTCGAACCGGAGGCGGCCAATCCACAAATCGAGCCAGGCCAATCCGAGATCAATGCGCCCTATCCGCCGCTGGTGCTGGGTAAAGACATTGCCGAAACCATCGGCGCGCAGGTGGGCGACAGCGTTCTTGTCACCAGTCCGCAGGGCGAGCTGACGCCGCTCGGCCTCGCGCCCAAGTATCAGCGCTTTCGCGTCGCGGCGATCTTTCATTCGGGCTTTTATCAGTACGACGCGGCGATGGCCTTCATGCGCCTCGGCGACGCGCAGCAGCTCTTCAGCGAGCCGGACCTTTTGTCGGTCATCAGCTTCAAGGTGGACGACCTCGACCGCGCGCCAGCCATAGGCCGCGAGATAGAAAAGGCCGCGGGCCACGGCTACATGAGCACCAACTGGATGGAGCAGAACCGCGAACTCTTCCGCGCGCTCAAGCTCGAGCAAGTCGTCACCTTCATCGTCATCGCGCTGATCGTGATCGTGGCCGCGCTCAACATTCTCATCGCGCTCACCATGATGGTGATGGAAAAAACGCGCGACATCGCGGTGATGATGAGCTTCGGCGTGCAACCCGCGCAGGTGCGCCGCATCTTCCTGCTGCAAGGCCTTCTCATCAGCCTCATCGGCACGGCGCTCGGCCTCGCGCTCGGCTATCTCGCCGCCTGGGCCGGCGGGCACTATCACTTCATCCACTTATCCGCCGAGGTCTACTCGATAGACACGCTGCCCTTCGCCCCGCGCCCGCTCGATGGCGTGATTGTGGCCGCAGTTTCAATTGGAATATCGCTGCTGGCTACACTCTATCCGTCGTCGGCCGCGGCGAGGATTCTGCCGGCCGAGGCGCTGCGGTACGAGTAATGTACTTGACCAAATTGACGAACAGACTGCTTTTCATGCGAAACTGAATGGAATTGAGGAATCGTATGCGCTCATTTGTAGCTATAGTCATGTGCCTCGGCATCCTGGAGATCATGATGGGCGTTCAGCAGTCTCTTGCCACAGCACAAGAGCCATCTGCCCTATTGAACAAGCCTATATGGGCAAAGCAGGCGACTGTATTGGACCTAAGCTGCTCGCCACATCCGCAATCAATTGCATCTCCCAATCGCCAATCCTCAGTGGAGATTGTATGCAGCAAGCACGAAGGGGATGATCCCACGTATTCGCTGAGTATCTTGACTTCGGGCAACCATCGCTATGAATCGCCTCTGGAGGATGGTGCTCACGAACTGCTTTGGGCGCCAAATTCTAATGCTTTCTTTGTGAACGGTGGCAAGACGGCATACTCTGATTTCTTCGTCTCTATTTATCTTTTGGAGCCTTCGAAGGGTGTCAGGAAGGAAACGATCACAGATGCTGCTCAGAGAGATATGGTCAAAAGCTTCCCGCCATGTAAAGCATACAACCGCGACGAAGAAACGTGCGCCAGAATTGTCAAGCATCCGGAATACAATATGTCGGGACTAGTTTGGACAGAGGACTCATCGGCAATCAATGTAATTGCTGAGGTGCCCTGCGGCAGTTCCTACGGCGGGATCATGTGTCAGGTGCTCGGATATGTGGTCAACGTGTCTAGTGGGCGTATTCTGGCTCGCCTCTCAGCGCAGCAGGTGAAGCTGCGATGGGGTAACTATGCAGCTTGGGATATACGTATTCCCGATCCTCCCAAATACGGACCTGCGCATGTTACGTGGTAATTCGATCTGCCGGGTGCCTCGGGTCCGGATTCTCGGACCTGGGATTCTCCCCGATCAGACACCCATTGATTTTTTGTCAAATCGGGAAAAGTTCCACTACAAACGGCAAACAATCTATTGCCTCACAACCCATTCTGCGCCAATGTACAACCATGCCGTCGATCACGCTCAGCCAGTTGCGCAACACCCGCCTGCTACTGGATTTACTCAAGGCCGGGGAAACGATTGAGCTGCGCGAACGCAAGCGCGTCATCGCGTACATTACTCCTGTCCAACCATGGCCGTTTCCCGACGAGGATGCCAAACCGAAGAAGGCAGGCAAAAAATAGCCCGTCTAGCGACGGCATTCTCACTGAGGCGTAATGATTCCGCCGAGGGCGTGACGGCGGGGCAGGACGATGCCGCGATGATCCACCTCCGGCGGTGAGGGCGCTGTGTGCGGCAGAACGGCTGGCAGCTCAGCCTGCTCGACGAGCGCGCCACCGCAGGCCGGGCACCAATCCGCAATCGTTTCTTCGGCGAGCACCGCGCGGCAATGGCTGCAGATTCGTTCCATAGCTTCAAGAGTAACGGATCGAGCTGTGCTGCGCCCGGCTCGGTACACTAAAGCTATGCACCCTCCGGTTCGCCTGGTGGCAATTGATGTGGATGGAACGCTGCTGCCGGATATTGGCCGGGCGCTGAGGCCGCGTGTGGGGCGGGCGCTCAAGTCCGCGCAGGAGGCGGGCATCACGGTGGCCATCGCCACTGGCCGCCGTCCGGCTTTCACAGTGCCGCTGCTCACCGGGCACGGCCTGCGCGCGGATACGCCGCTGCTTGCCTGCAATGGAGCATTGGTTCGCACCCTGGGCGGCGAAGTCATCGAAGACTGTTTGTTGCCGTCGAGTGTGGCGCGCGGGCTTTGCGGGCTGCTGCGGCCCTTCGGAGCTTTGGTTTTCACTTTTGACCGGCCGGGGCGCAGAGACCTTGTGCTGGAGGATTTGGCGCAGGTGCATGCGCAGATTGCCTTGTGGGTTGAGGCCAACCGCAACGAGATTGAGGTGGTCAAGCCGCTGGAATCAGCGCTGGTGGACGGCGACGATCCCATTCAGGGGCTGGTGGCTGGCCGGCTGAGCCAAATTCGCGCAGCCGAGGAGGCCGTGAAAGCCAGCGAGTGGAGCGCCAGTTGCGCGTGCGCGCGGACGGCGTATCCGGCGCGCGATATGGCGATTCTTGACCTGCTGCCGGCGGGAGTCTCAAAGGGGCGAGCGCTGCAGCGGCTGGCCGCGCGGCTGGGCGTGGAGCGCAAGGAGACCATGGCCATCGGCGACAACTGGAACGATGTGGATATGCTGGAGTGGGCCGGGCAAGGCGTGATTATGGGCAATGCGGCTGCTGATCTGCGCGCCCTGGGCAAGTTGCGCGGCTGGAAGCAGGCTCCGCCCAACGGCCAGGACGGCGTAGCAGTGGTGCTGGAAGCGGCTGTAGCCGGGTGCGCGGCCAAACCATGAACCCGAGCGATGCGGAGCGCCCGAATCCATTGACCCCGCGGACTTTATACTGAAAGACAAGATGAGCACATTTTTGCCTGTAGACGAACAGATGGACCTGCTGGAGAAAGGCGCGGCGGAGATTATCCGCGCGAGCGACCTGCGCGAGCGCCTTGAAGAGAGCCGCAAAACCGGGCGGCCTTTGCGCATCAAGGCCGGCTTTGACCCCACCGCGCCCGACCTTCACCTGGGCCACACCGTGCTGATGCGCAAGCTGCGCCACTTTCAGCAGCTCGGCCATACGGTGATTTTTCTGGTGGGCGACTTTACCACACTGATCGGCGACCCCACCGGCCGCAACGTCACGCGCAAGCCGCTTACGCGCGAGCAGATTGACGTAAACGCCGAGACCTACAAGCAGCAGGTCTTCAAGATTCTCGACGAGAGCGCGACCGAGGTGCGCTACAACAGCGAATGGCTGGGCAAGCTGGGCTACGAGGACACGATTCGGCTGACGGCGCACTTTACCGTCTCGCAGATGCTGGAGCGCGACGAATTTCACAAGCGCTTCCAGGCCGAGCAGCCCATCAGTTTGCACGAGCTGCTCTACCCGGTGATGCAGGGCTATGATTCGGTCTGCCTGGAGTGCGACGTGGAGCTGGGAGGCACCGACCAGAAGTTCAATCTGCTCTGCGGGCGCGAGTTGCAGCGCCACTACGGGCAGAAGCCGCAGATCGTGCTGATGACGCCGATTCTCGAAGGTCTGGACGGCGTGCAGAAGATGTCTAAATCATTGGGCAACGCCATTGGCATCAACGAGCCGCCTGCCGAGATGTACGGTAAGCTGATGAGCATCTCGGATGAATTGATGTGGAAGTACTGGGTGCTGCTGACGGATTTGAAGCAGTCGGAAGTGGACGCGCTGCGCGCTTCGGTCGCAGCAGGCTCGGTGCATCCGATGGAGGCGAAAAAGCGCCTGGCGCGCACCATCACTGCCGGCTTCCACGGCGAAGAGGCGGCGCTGGCCGCTGATGAAAACTGGGCGGCTGGTGTGCAACGCCGAGAAGTCCCTGTAGACGTTGAAAGAGTCTCAATTCTCATCCGGGATGTGGCAAGGATGGATTCTATTTCCCTTCAACAAGCCGAGGCGGACCGAAACAAAGATGTTTTCATTGATACTGCGCGGTTAATTTTTCGACTTGGCATGAAAAACTCGCGCAAAGACGCCGAGAGACAAGTTTCGGCTGGCGTGAATATCGACGGCGAGAAAATCAGCCAGCAATGGTTCAAGATCGGTTCGCGTCCTCGTGAAATCGCAGTGAGGATTGGTAAGCAGATCAAAGTTGCCGTAATAACATAACAATAGCTTTGACGAAAAGCCAAACGGCGTATATCGTCCCACAGCCCAGAGGTCAAACTGCCATCTCAATCCTCGTCGCGCACCAGGATGACTACCAGAAAGCGCGGCCCGTGGACGCCCTTGATGCGCGTCATTTCAATGTCCGCCGTGGCGCTTGGGCCGGAGATGTAAGTGACCAGGCGGGGCGGCTGCGGCAGTCGATCAATGTACTCCGGGAAGGACTGCACAACCTGGCTAGAGCGCAAAATGCACAGGTGCCAATCGGGCAGCAGAGTCAGCACGCGGCGGCCTTCCTCGGCGGAGTGGTGCAGCACAATGGTTCCTGAGTCGGCCACGCCGCAAAAGGCCGCAGTGACAACTCCTTCGGTTTGCTCGATTTCGTCTGTAGAGAGGCCGTGATCGATCGTCCAGTGGAAGTCGTCTGCAAGCCACTCCACGGGCAGGCCGGCAGGAGCGATGAAGTTGCTTCTGCCGCTGGCTTTGAGTTGCGCGGCGATGGCTGCGGGGAGTTCTTGCGGAGTGGTCTCGATCACCTCGGCGTCGTACTCGCGCAGGCGCTTGATCATCAGTTGCAGTTTCTCTTCCCGGCTCAGGCTGCCCCGGCGAATGTACTCACGCGGCAGAGCGGCGTAGTCAACGGCCGCACCGGCAAGGTCTTTTGCGGGCGGCAGGATCGCGGCGCAAATCCGGTCGAGGATGAATTGCCGGGACAAGGCGGAAGTGCTCATTTTGTCTCCTTTGCGCGCGCTGCCCACCATTGATGGAAGCTCTGAGCGGGAAGGCCGCGCAGGTCGCGGGTCTGCGTCCATTTTCCGCCCACGCTGGGCAGCCAATGAATCCAGCCGTCCTTGCGAGTGAAGAGTCGCAGGCCGAGGCGGCCAGCCCATTGCGCCGCATGGAAGAGCAACGCCCAGGCAAAAAGCAGATTGGCGACGCGCAGGCCCAGATAGAGGGGGTCTAAGAACCGTCCAGTCTGCTTGCGCTCCTGGTTGACCACCTGGGAGCGTAGTTCGAGCAGCACTTCGGGAATGTTGATTTTTACCGGGCAAGCCTCATAGCAGGCGCCGCAGAGCGAGGAGGCGAAGGGCAGCGATTGAGCGTAGTGCATCTGCATCAACTGCGGCGTGAGAATGGCCCCGATGGGACCGGGGTAAACCGAGCCATAAGCGTGGCCGCCAGTCTGGCGATAGACCGGGCAGGCGTTCATGCAGGCCGCGCAGCGGATGCACTTGAGCGTCTGCCGCTGCTTGGGCTTGGAGAGGATTGAAGTGCGGCCATTGTCGAGCAGCACCACGTGGAAGCGCTGCGGACCATCGCCGGCAGTGACGCCCGTCCACAGCGAAGTATAGGGATTCATCCTTTCGCCGGTGGCCGAGCGCGCCAGCAATTGCAGCATCACTTCAAGATCCTGGAAACGCGGCAGCACCTTCTCGATGCCTGCCAGCGTAATCAGGGTGCGGGGGAGCGTAAGGCACATACGCCCGTTGCCTTCGGATTCGACGACGGCCACCGAGCCGGTTTCGGCAATCAAGAAGTTGGCGCCGCTGATGGCCGTCGGAATGGTAAGGAACTTTTGGCGGAGGTAGTGGCGGGCGGCGTTGGTCAGTTCCTTGGGATCGTCGGAGAGGTCTTTGAGGCCCATGCGGCGGGCAAAAATCTCCCGCACCTGGCTGCGGTTCACGTGTAAGGCGGGAACGACAATGTGAGAGGGTTCCAGATCGCCCAATTGCAGAATGATCTCGGCCAGGTCCGTCTCGAAGACATCCAGACCCGCCGCTTGCAAAAAGGGATTCAACTGAATCTCGGCGGAGGTCATGGTCTTGATCTTGATGACTTCGCTGGCCTTCTCCTGGCGCAGCAGCTCGAGAATCAACTGGCGCGCTTCGTCAGCGTCGGCAGCCCAGTGAACCTGGCCTCCGGCAGCCGTGCAGCGGTACTCGAACTCCTCCAGGTACGCGCCCAGGTTCTCCAAAACGTGCGAGCGAATCGCCGCGGCGGAGTTGCGAAGCTCCTGCCAATCGGTTTTCTCGGTCACCAGCCTGCCGCGTTTGGTCTGGATGACGTCAATGGCGTGGGCCACGTTCTTGCGCAGTTGCGGGTTGCGAAGAACAGGCAGAACCGCCTGGGGAAACGGGGACGCAAAGCGGGGATCAAGTTCAACGTGGCTCATTGTGCGGCCTCCGCCTGCGCCTCTTCGGTGCTGGCCAGGATCTGGGCCAGATGAAGGGTCTTCATGCCTGCATATTGACGGTGCATGGCGCCGCCCAGGTGCATCAGGCAACTGTTGTCCAATGCGGTGCAGTACTCGGCGCCGGTGGAGACAATGTCCTGCAGCTTGACGGCAAGCATCGCCGAGGAGACTTCAGCGTTCTTCACCGAGAAGGTGCCTCCGAAGCCGCAGCAGCGGTCCACGTTGGGCAGAGTGGCCAGCTCCAGTCCCCGCACCTTGGCCAGCAGGCGGTAGGGCCTGTCGCCCAGGTGCAGCGCGCGCACTCCGTGACAGCTTGCGTGGTAAACCACGCGATGGGGAAAGTAAGCTCCCACGTCCTCGACTCCCAGCCGGTCGATGAGAAACTCGCTCAGTTCAAAGACCCTGGGCAGCAGCACGGCAAGCTCCTGGCGTAGCGCCTCGTTGCCCAACTCCTGAAAGAGTCCTGGATATTGATCGCGGATCATGGCCACGCACGACGAGGAGGGAATGACCACGGATTCTGCGTCCCGGTAAAGCCGGACGAAGCGTTTGGCCTGGGAGTACGCCTCGGCGCGGAAGCCGGTATTGGCGTGCATCTGCCCGCAACAGGTTTGCCTGGGAAGAAAATCCAGTTCCACGCCCAGTTTTTCGAGCAGACGCACCACCGCGCGTCCCGTTTCAGGATAAAGCGTGTCGTTATAGCAGGTAATAAACAGAGAAGCGCGCATGGTTGAATCCCGGCCTCTTTTTCTCCTGGTGAGGAGCGGCAGATCGATTGAATGGAAGAGCCGCCGCAATCAATGCAGCATCTGGCAAAAGTTTAGATCGGCCGCTTCCTGTGGCACAACGCCCTCGGCGATTGGCGCTCTGATGAGACGATAAATGGAGGAATCTGGTTCTGGCAAGAGAGAGTTTGCCGCATTTTGAAATTATGTGACCAGAAGAATCACGGTTTTTTGCATTTGGGGCTTATCGATCCAGCCGGTGAAGAGAGCCGGCTGGCCAATATGTGCCCGCAAAACCTGTAAACCGGTTATAGTATTGACACGGAGCTTTTATGAGTCAGGCACAGCGCCTCCTGCATATTCAGGAACTCTTTGCAAATGAAGAGTTCATGAATCTTGAAGAATTATGCCGTCTTTTGAACGCATCGAAGTCCAGTGTGCGCCGCGATTTCATCGAGTTGGAAAAGCGAGGCGTCCTGCGCAGGGTTCACGGCGGAGCAATCTCGCTGCAAACACGAGATGAGAAACTGGATTTCGGCCGCCAGTCAGGCAGCTCTCACGAGGAAAAAACCAGCATCGGCAAGGTGGCTGCTTCGCTGGTTGAAGATCACCAAACCGTAATCCTGGGCGGCGGCTCGACGGTTGTGGAGGTCGCCAAGCATCTGGGCGGCAAGCTGATCCAGGTGGTGACTAACTCCGTTCCCGTGGCCCAGGTCTTCTGGGAGAGCAAACTGGTTGAGGTCACCTTGACGGGCGGTTATGTCTATCCGCGGCTGGGCGTGCAAATCGGCCCCATCTGTGAACGGATGCTGCGGACGGTCTCCGCCGACGTTGTGATCATGGGCATTCGTGGCATCACGGCCGAGGGCATCAGCGATTCCAACAGCCTGATCGTCGAGTCCATTCGGGCCATGGTCCATGCCGCCCGAAAGGTTGTGATTGTGGCGGATCACTCGAAGTTTGGCCATGGCGCGATGCTTCACGTGGCCGACCTGAGCGAGATTGATCAGATCGTGACCGATCAGGCGCCGGAGCCTGAGTTCATGCAGCTGCTCAAGGAAAACGGCATCGAGTGCATCGTCGCGGCGTACTGATTCGACCCTAAAAAATCAACACGCCCTCCCGCCCATTCCGCAAAAAAGCGCGGAATGGATGGGGCACGGCATTTCAAAACATCTGAGCCGAATTAATTAACTCACTTGGCGTTGAGCGCTTCCATCACCGCATCCGTAACCGACTTCACCAGCGCATCAAGATTCGCATCCGGCGCGCTGCCGGCGTTTCCGGCGTTGCCATCGCAGGGGGATGGATTCAGCGCGATGGAGCCACCTTCCTCGATGTCCGAGAGTTGACATTCCTTCATCTTGGAGGTATCGAAACGAATGTCCGGCAGGCCGAGCTTCTTCTTGATGGCCAGCAGGTCGGCGCCCTTCTGCTCCGAGATGTAGGAGATGGGAACGCCCAGTTGCGCGGCCAGCATCAGAGTCCAGCAGTAGGTCTCCAGAACCTCGGCGAACCACTCGGCATGGGTGACTGTATCCGCCCAGCAGATGATACCGTGGTTGGCCAGAAGCACCGTGTTGTGGGTCTTCACGTAGGGCAGAACGGTCTGCGCAAACGCCGCCGTGCCGGGTGTTTCGTAGGGCGAAATGGCTACCTTGCCAATGAAGACTTCAAACTCGGGAATGACCAGGTTGGGAGGAACGCGCCCGGTGATTGCATAGGCGGTGGCATGGGGTGGATGGCAGTGAACGCAGGATTTGGCCTCGGGCACGGCCTTGTAGATCTCCAGGTGGAGAAAGATTTCGCTGGTGCGCGGCTTGGTGCCGGCGATCTGGTTTCCTTCCAGATCGACCATGCTCAGGTCCTCTGGCGTCAGGTCGTACTTACTCACCAGGGTCGGCGTGCAGATGACCTCGTTGGGGCCGATGCGGTAGGAGATGTTGCCGCCGTTTCCGTCCACAAACTGGCGCATCCAAAGCTTTTTGCCAACGGCGCAAATCTCCTTCTTGATGGCCTCGGCTTCGGGCGAGAAAAACAGCTTTGGATTAGCCTTGCCGCTAGCCGGCGCGGCGCTGCTGTTGGCATAGGTGCTTGCAGCGGGGGCCGCGGTTTGCACTGCGGCGCTCTGCTTGCCGGCGGAGACAAGCGCGATATCGTGCTGCGCCAGAAAGTCGCGCGCCGACGGGGTCACCACCGCGCCGGCTCCGATGAGCACACGGCTTGCGCCTGCCGCAAGGGCGCCCTGCACATCGCGCATCGCCACAAGTTTCTGACTGGAAATATCCATGCTCTTCGCGTCGCTCTTCACTTATCCACCTCGAATCCTGAAAAAACTCTCTACGAATGTATGTCGATTGAATCCACAATCATGGAACAAAATGCGTCTGCCGGAACTGCATCGGGCCAAAAGGGATTGGCTGCTTCACGGCCTTCAGTGAAGGCCACCATCTGGCCCTCGGCGGCGCCAAGCGTGTCAATGGCGACCAGGGATTTGCCGCCGCCCAGTCCATTCTTCGCGCACAGATTCTCCATCGTCACCGGCTCCAAAATTACCAGCGTCTTGCCGCGAAAGCAGGGAACCGCCAGATTAACGGTGATGCGTCCGCGAACGATGCCAAGCCTCATGCTTTCACCCCGCACGCGCTCCCCTGCATCTGCACTGAGTCCACAATCCCTATTACCACCATGCGCGCCGGCGTAGTGTTGCCCAGCCTTGCTCGCGCAATATCCCCGTCGGTGGAAACGAGCACCGTGGAACCGTTCGTCGCGCCTATCCAATCCACCACCACGACAGGCTCCGCAGCCAGGCTGCCGTCGGCCTCAAGCCGCTGCGCAATCAGGAACCGGCAACCCTCCAGCGTCGGGTGCTTCACTGCCGCAACTGCCGTGCCGCGAATCTGCGCCAGAAACATGGTTATACGATCCTGAGCGCTTTGCCGACGACCATCTGCCGCTCGCGCGTGAAGGTCAGCGGCGTGGTGATTCCTTCGCCAGTGGGCGTGGCAATGCTGTGACTGAAATAGCCCGGGCCGTCCACGCCCAGCGAGGCTTGCGAGGCCGCGTTCTGAATAAACAAAGTGGTGTTCATGGCGCGCGCCATGCGCGTCGCTGTCTCCACGTTTTGCGTGTGTATGATGGCGGTGTGCCGGTATCCGTGCTCGGCCTTCACCGCCGCCGCAATGCCCGCATCCACATCCCTGACGCGGACTACGGGGATGAAAGGCATCATCTGCTCTTCCACGACATAAGGGTGATCCTCATTGGTTTCACCAAAGAGAAGCTGTGTGCCAGAAGGGACGCGCACACCGGCCGCCTCTGCCAGGACGGCAACATCCTTGCCGACGAAGGCCTTCTTCACGTGCGCCCGCGCGCAGCCCTTGCCGTCGCCATCGAAGGTGAACGCGGCCTTGGTAAGCCGTTCGATTGCCGCCGCATCCAACTGATACGCTCCAGCGCGGCGCATGGCGTCGATAAACCTGTCTGCGATTGAGGCGACAACGAAGATCTCCTTCTCGCCGATGCAGAGCAGATTGTTGTCAAACGAAGCGCCCGCAATGATCGACTCCGCGGCCCGATCCAGATCCGCGGTCTCGTCAACAACCACGGGAGGGTTGCCCGGGCCGGCGGCGATTACGCGCTTGCCGGACTTGCTTGCAGCCTTCACCACGGCCGGACCGCCGGTGACACACAGAAGCGCGACCTTGGGGTGATTGAAGATCTTCCCGGCGGCCTCGATGCTGGGCTCGACGATGGTGGTGAGAACATTGGCCACGCCCAGCTCGCGCTCGATCTCGCGGTTGAACAGTTGCAGCGCGTATTGCGCCACCTTGGCGCCCGACGGGTGCGGCCCGAAGACCGCGGTGTTGCCTGCCGCCAGAATGTTGATGGCGTTGGCCGCCATCGTCGGCACCGAATGCGTGACCGGCAGCATCATGCCGATGACGCCCCAGGGCGCGCGCTCGATGATGCACAGGCCGGAGTTGTCGCTGCGGGAGTTGCTTCCGCGGTCGCGCATGGCTTCAACGCCTTGCACAAAGCGCATATTCGTCAGCTTGAGAATTTTGTGATCGAGGCGGCCGACATGGGTCTCTTCATACTCCATGCGGCCCAGTTCCTCGCGGCGGTCCATGCAGATGCGGCGGATGATGTCGATCATGCGCCCGCGATCTTCCAAGCTCATGGCAGCCACTTTGATCTGCGCCTCGAAGGCCGCATTGACGGCCTCATCCACAGTCAGGAAGACTCCATCGCGCGCCGCCGCGGCGCTCTTGGCCGGCGCTGCGGAGGCAACCGGCAGTTGCATCTGAACGCGCAGCCGGGCCACCACTTCTCGCGCAATCTCCTCGATCGCCTGGGCCTGAATTGGCTCCTGAATTTGCATTTATGGCTTCTCCAATACTTTGCCTTCGACTTCGATGGCGTCCACAATGCCGACGATCACCGTGTCGACCGGCGCATCTTTGGTGGCCTGCGTCAACCGAGCCGAGCTGCCCTGCGTGAACAAGACGCACTCGCCCACGCCGGCTCCAACACTGTCAACCGCGACCACGGAACTGCCTGAGATCTGCAGCTTGCCTTCCCTGCTGATGTAGGGCTGAATCAGCAGCAGCTTCATCCCCAGGAACTTCTCACTCTTCTGAGTGGAAACAACATTGCCGATGACTTTGGCTATGAACATGCCGGCTCACCTCGTGAATAACGGCAGAGAAAGCTCTGCCGTTTGCGGTTATTTCGGCAAAACAGTTGAAAGGGTTCCGTGCGGCCGCGCGATCACATGCACGCTGATCACCTCGCCCACGGCACGGGCGGCGCCAGCCCCGGCATCCACCGCAGCGCGCACCGAACCCACGTCTCCCTGCACAAAAACGGAGCACAAACCGCTGCCGATCTTGTTCCAGCCGACGAACTCCACGCTGGCCGCCTTCAGCATTGCGTCCGTAGCCTGGACAAGTGCGACCAGGCCCTTCGTCTCGATCATTCCAATCGCTTCATTGGCCATCTTCGTTCTCCTGATCCCGCATTACTTCAAAAAACTTTCGACAAGCGCATCATGCGGACGCGCAATCACGTGCGACGACACCAGGTCGCCCACGGCCTTTGCGGCTGCCGCTCCGGCGTCCACCGCGGCTCGCACGCTGCCCACATCGCCGCGCACAATGGCCGTCACGTAACCACCGCCGATCTGCACGGTTTTCACAAGCTCTACGCTGGCGGCTTTCACCATCGCGTCACATGCCTCGACGAGTCCGACGAGGCCCTTCGTTTCGATCAATCCGATTGCTTGACTCATCTGGTCTCCTCTGACTACTGCGCGCCGCCAGATTTTCTGGGCGCGGTTTTTTTGTCCTGCTGGACAAAGGACGGCAGCTCATCGTGCGGACGGGAGATCACCTGAACGCTGATCACCTCGCCGATTCTGGATGCTGCTTCAGCGCCCGCGTCGGTGGCTGCCTTGACCGCGGCCACGTCCCCTTCTACGAAGGCGGTCACCAGTCCCGCACCAACGGACTGCCAGCCGGCGAACGATACATTTGCGGATTTGAGCATGGCGTCAGTCGCCTCGAACAGCGCAACCAGGCCTTTGGTCTCAATCATTCCAAGCGCTTGTTTCATCGCTTCCTCTCTTCTTTGCAGCGTTACTTGAACAGTTCAATTTCCTTGGTTAGGTGCAAACCGCACGCGTTTGCCTCGTCGGTGTCCATGTGGACGTTGAGACGGGACGTGGGATCAATGCGTACATGGACATTATTAAATGTCAGCCCTGCCAGCCCGCCGACGCGAAGTTTCATCGTGTCGCCTTTGGCCACGCCGAAGTGCGCCGCCTCCGCTGGATTCATGTGGACGTGGATGGCTGCGCGAATCACGCCTTGCTTCAACTCGACGACACCTTTTGGTCCGATGATCACCGCGCCTGGCGTGCCCGCGATGTCGCCCGATAGCCGTACGGGAATATCCGTGAAACCCAGGGTGATGGCATCCGTGAACGCCAGCTCGACCTGCGACTGCTTGCGCATGGGGCCGAGGATGCGGAGATTGGAGATCAGGCGGCTGCGCGGCCCTACGATGGTAACGGTTTCCTTGGCCGCAAAGTTGCCTTCCTGGTAGAGCGGGCGATCAAAGGTCAGTTCCGCGCCCGCTCCGAAGAGAACGTCCATGTCTTCGCGGCAAACGTGCATATGCCGCGAAGATGTCTGCACCATAAGCGCCGGCGCCGCTCCACTCCCGCCTTTTTCAAGGTATTCGCGAGCGACCTGACGCACGATCTGCTCCACCGTCGATCTGTCGATAGAACCCATAGGCGCCGTCCCCGTCAATCTTCCACTACTCATGATCAAAACCCTGCCCTGCGCGCGTTTGCGCCGCTGCCATGGCGCGGTTGACAACAGCCACTGTCTCCCGCGCTACAATCATCTCTTCGTTGGCCGGAACCACCAGAATCTTCACCGCCGAAGCGCCGCTCGATATGGTCGATTCGCCCCGCGCCGCGCGATTGCTCTCCTCGTCCACTTCCACTCCGAAAGCGGAGAGGTTTTTGAGGACAGCGGCGCGGATGCCAGCGCTGTTTTCTCCAATGCCGCCGGAAAAAGTGATCACATCGACTCCGCCGAGCGCGAGCATCAATGCTCCAAGATAGTGGCGGATCGCGTTAACATACACATCCAGCGCGAGTTGGGCGCGCTGGTCGCCCGTTTCGGCGGCCTGACTCAGGTCACGAAGATCGCCGCTGCCTCCACTGATTCCGGCTAGCCCTGAGCGGCTGCTGAGCAGCACCGCCATCTGGTCCGGGTCAAGCCCCAGCTTCTTCATCATGTGCAAAACGGCGAAGGCATCAATGTCTCCCACGCGGTTGTTCTGCGGTAGCCCGGATTGCGGGCTGGCGCCCATGCTGGTCCCAATGGCCACGCCGTTCAGAAAGGCCGCCACGCTCGAACTGCCTCCCAGGTGGCAGGAGATGTGACGCAGATCCTTGCGATTGAGCAGCGCCTGGGTGCATTCACTGGCGCTGCGATGGCTGGCGCCGTGAAATCCATAACGGCGTATGCCATACTTCTCGCGCCACTCGTACGGCACGGCGTAGGTTGTGGCCGCCGCGTCAATCTGACTGTAAGGGGCGGTCTCAATCACCGCCACCAGCGGAAGCCCCGGAAGCTCCTTGCGAAAGGCCTCAATGGCCGCGATGTAGGGAGGATTGTGCGCCGGGGCGATGAATGAGAACTCCCGCATCGTCGCCAGAAGCTCGTCGCCGATGATCTGCGACGCCGACTGTGGCCCGGCATGAACTACCTTGAAGCCCGCCGCGCCCACCTCGGCCAGGCTTCGCAGAGCCTTCCCTTCGCCGGCAATCGCCGCAAAACACTTGCGGATGGCCGCCGGGTAGTCGGGACACTCGCCGCCCGGCTGGCCAATCCGTTCCACGCGCCCCGAGGCCAATACGGACTCATCCGTCATGTCCAGGAGTCGGAATTTGAACGAAGTGCTGCCGATATTTGGAATCAAACAGATCATTTGCTGAACAAACCTGAACAATCTTGAACTAATATAAAACATACAGTACAGTTTAGGTCAGAGTCAATTACGGTCTGAGAATCGCCATTTTGACGGAATCTTGAGGTTGAGCCTGAATGACGGCAAATGCGGGCAGGTCACAAATCGATGGGGCGGAGGGGGCATTTGGGCACCTTTCCGCCGATCGCCTTGAGGAACTTGGCATCGTGGGCGCCGGTGGGGGCGGTTTTCCAACGGCAGAGAAGTTCAAGGCCCGGGTTTCGCTGGTGATTGCCAACGCCGCTGAATGTGAACCACTTCTGCACAAGGACAAGGAGTTGCTGCAGCATCTTTCCGGCCCCTTCCTGCGCGGCTTGCGGACGGCCATGGAGCTTGTCGGGGCGCGCCAGGGGGTCATCGGGATCAAGGAAAAGTATCACGAGATCATCGCGGCGCTGGAGAGCCAGGCGCCTCCGGAAGTCCGGGTTGAGCCGTTGCCGGATGTTTACCCGGCGGGAGATGAATTTATTCTCGTCCATATGGTGACCGGCCGCGTGATTCCTCCCGGCGGGTTGCCGAAAGACGTGGACGCGGTTGTCTCCAACGTCGAGACGCTCATCAACATCGGCCTTGACCGGCCAGTGACGCACAAATACCTCACCGTCGCCGGCGCCGTTGCGACACCCGTCACGCTGCGGGTTCCGGTGGGCATCTCCATCGGCGAAGTGATTGCAGCCGCGGGCGGCCCCACGGTGGCAGACTTCGGCGTGCTGCTGGGCGGCGTGATGATGGCCCATCCGGCGGAGAGCCTTGATGCGCCGGTCACCAAAACCACCGGCGGCATCGTTGTGCTGCCCGCCTCGCACAAGCTCATCGAGCGCCATAATGCGCCCATGATTCAGGTGAACCGCATCGGCCGTTCGGCCTGCGATCAGTGCCGCTTCTGCACCGAATTCTGTCCTCGATTTCTGCTCGGGCATCCCATCCAGCCGCATCGCGCCATGCAGTCGCTCGGCTTTGCCACCGGAGCCGACGCCATGGTGGCCACGCTCTATTGCTGCGAATGTAATCTCTGCACCATGTACGCCTGCCCGGAGGATCTTGATCCCAAGAATGTCTGTGTCCAAGCCAAGCCGCTGGCGCGGGAGCGCGGACTGACATTCAAGGGCGATCCCGCATCCATCACCCCTCATCCGCTGGCGGAAACCCGGCGTGTGCCCATGCGTCGCCTGATCGCCCGGCTGGGTTTGGGCGAGTTCAACAATACGGGTCCGCTCGTGGACCACCCCTTCTCGCCCCGCAGGGTCAACATTCTGCTCAAGCAGCACGCCGGCGTCGCAGCGCTTCCCGTGGTAAAGTGCGGCGACCGTGTGCGCGTGGGCGATCTGCTTGCCGCGCCGCCGAATGGCAAACTCGGCGCACGGGTGCACGCCAGCATCGACGGCGTGGTCACGGTCCACCAAGATGCGGTTGTCATTGAAGCCTAAAAGGAGCCAAAGCGTGTCTGAAATCATTTCCATCGGAGTCATCGAGGTTTCCAGCGTAGCCACCGGTTTTGTTGTCGAAGATGTGATGCTGAAGGCTGGCTCCGTTCAGCTCCTGCTGGCGCGCAGCATCTGCTCGGGCAAGTTTCTCATTGTGGTGACGGGCGACGTTACCTCCGTTGCCGCCTCGGTGGAAGCCGGCGGAGTGGCCGCGGGGCCGTCGCTCATTGAGAAACGCCAGATCGCGCGCGTACATCCCTCCGTCATGGCGGCAATTTCCAATGCCGTCGATATCGATCCCCGGCAGTTGCGTTCGATCGGCGTCATCGAAACCTTCTCCGCGGCCAGCGTCATCGAGGCCGCTGACACGGCCGTCAAATCCGCCAATGTAACGCTGCTTCGCGTCCACCTGGCCATGGCTCTGGGCGGCAAGGGATTCGTGCTGATGGCTGGCGATGTCGCCAGCGTGCAGGCTGCGGTGGCCGCCGGTTCCAGAACTGTGGCCGAGGAGGGAATGCTGGTGGGTCGGGGCGTGATTGCAGCGCCCTCCGCAGAACTCTTTCGTGACTATATCTAGTTCTTTGGCCGTATGAAAATCTTCTTTCGGGGATGCAGCGCCGGCCTCCCGGCCGACTGTAGTGCGGGCGTCCTCGCCCGCACTGGCCCATGATGAATTATTCATTCATGTGGTTTAAGCACTGGCCCCGCCTCGACCGCATACGATTCCAAGATATTTATGTCACATACTAGTATGATAATCGTGCTACGAGTGCGATAATCCTTTTCAGGGCGCGGATCCGGCTTTTGGCTGGACGATTTGCCTCCATTTCTCTTGCTTCTGGATTTGCCGCATATGGTTATGAACAAGCTGGCTGCGTTTTTCTTTCTGACTGTCCCTTGCCTGCTGGCCGTGCAGCAGCCAGCGATCAGCGGGCAAATGCCCGATTCGCAGGGCCACCTTGTCGCCGCGGCTGACAAGGCTTATACGGCTCAGCTATCCGGAACGGTCGTTGACACCTCTGGCGCGGCGATTGCCGGGGCTACCGTGCAGCTTCGCGGCGCGAACGGCACAGAGCAACGAACGACACAGTCGGGAACGAATGGCTCCTTCATTTTTACAGGACTCGATAGAGGCAGTTATCGACTCGTGGTGTCGAATCCCGGTTTTGAAACCAAAGAAATCTCTGTGACTCTGGGAAGCACTGGCGTACCGGCCCCGCTGCGCATCTCTCTGGCGGTGGGTTCCGTGAGCACCACCATCAACGTGCAGGGCCGTGAGGATGACCTGATAGGCATTGCCGAATCCGGCACACAGGGAACTGTGGGCGCAACGGAGATCGAAGATCGCCCGATTCTTCGTTCGGGAGAAGTCTTGGAGACGGTTCCCGGTCTCATCATCACGCAGCACGCCGGCGGCGGCAAGGCCAATCAATACTATCTTCGCGGCTTCAATCTCGACCACGGCACGGATTTCGCGATTTTCATTGACGATATGCCGTTGAACCTGCCCTCGCACGCGCACGGCGAGGGCTACTCGGACATGAACACCGTCATACCGGAGTTTGTGAAGCGGGTGAATTTTGAGAAAGGCCCCTATTACGCGAATATCGGCAACTTTGGCTCGGCCGGAGCGGCTCATTTGGAATTCTTCAAGACGCTGCCCCAGAACTTCTTCCAGGTGGAAGGCGGCACATATACCTATGGGCGGGCCGTTTTCGGCGCATCTCAAAAGCTCGGTTCAGGCAACTTGATGTACGGCGGAGAAGAGTATTACTATGACGGCCCATGGAAGCATCCGGATGCTTATAACAAAATCAACGGCATCCTAACCTACAGCCAGGGCGACGACGCCAGGGGCGCCAGCATCACTACCCGCGCTTACCACGGAAAATGGAATTCGAGCGATCAAATACCCGATGCCGCACAATTCCTCGTTGGTTTCTTCGGCACGCTGAACTCATCTGACGGTGGCCACAGCCAGCGTTATAGCTTGCAGGGCGAGGGTCATCGCCAAGGCAAAAATTCCGAGTCGAAGATCTCGGCCTATCTGTTTAATTATGATCTCAATTTATATTCCGATTTCACTTACTACCTGGTGGACTACAACAAAGGCGACCAGTTCGAGCAGCAGGATAGGCGCTGGGTGGCTGGCTTCGACGCGCGCCACACGATCTTCAGCGCATGGTATGGCCGCAAGATGTCCAATACCTTCGGCTTTCAACTTCGCAACGATTGGATCAACAACGGACTATATCGGACGGAAAATCGCGTGCGCACGGCCAAGACCGATTATTCCGCCACCGGTGCCAGTTTCTTCCCTTCCACCAGCACTGCTCTTCCCACATGCATCACTACCAACTCCACAATTACGATTGCCATAACTCTGCCCAGCGGCGCCACTACTACCACGGTTCCCAATACCACCTGCCCCACTTTGCCCGCGACCACGGAACGGGATCACTTTACCGACACACTGGGCAGTGCTTATGTAGAAAATAAAATTCAGTGGACAAGCAAATTCCGCTCTATCGTTGCCCTGCGCGGCGACCAGGATAAATTTGTCGTCACAAGCCTGGCATACTCTGCTTCGGTGAACGCAGCCAATTCCGGTTCGGCCAGCAAGTTTCTGCCCAGCCCCAAAGCCAGTTTGATCTTCGGCCCGTGGGCCAACACGGAGTTCTATTTACAGGGCGGATTCAGCTTTCACTCGAATGACGGGCGCGGCGCAACGCAAACCATAGAACCGGTTTCGCCGGACTATCCTTATCCCAATACATCCTGCGCGAAAATCCCCCCCTTGGTCCAAACCAAAGGCGGGGAAATCGGTGTGCGTAATGTGGCAGTCAAGCATCTGCAAAGCACCCTTGCGCTCTGGTATCTCCGCAGCAACTCCGAACTGATGCAGGATGGTGACACCGGAGGCACGTCTGCTTCGGAACAGTCGAGCAACCGCTATGGTATCGAGTGGGCGAACTACTACACGCCGGCGGAACATTGGGCGTTTGATTTTGACATTGCGGATTCTCGTGCCCAGTTTACCCAGGTCGATCCGAGTGACGCGGCGCAGAGCGTCGTCAAGGCAGCCCTGACGGTTAATGGCGCTCCTGATAGCACCGGCTTCTGGCAAGAAAGTAGTCCCGGGGGCAAGCAGGTGCCCGAAGCTGTCAAGGTGGTGATTTCATCGGGCGCCACGCTGCACGATTACAGAGGGTTGACGTCGAGCTTGCGCCTGCGCTACTTTGGCCCGCGCGCGTTGACCTCTGACGGACTTTATCGGTCGAGTCAAACCGTGCTGCTCAACGCGGAGATCGGTTATCGAATTCGCAGGGAATGGCGCATTTCGGCCGAATTCTTGAATATGCTTAACCGCAAAGATGCTGACATTGACTACGCCTATGTCTACCAGGTAACTCCACTAGCCACGCCGGCATTCGGACGAGTTACCCACCCCACAGAGCCGTTTCTGGTGCGATTCGCGTTGGCGAGAAGCTTTTGACAGATGCCGCTTGAGAGGCTGGATTTCACCTCTTCAGTGCTTGTGCGAATGCTTATGCTTATGCCCCGAAGGCGACGCCAGCGCCTGCGCGGGAACGGTCTTCACCAGGCGCCCATGCTGGACCCCTTTCAGAGCGATGAGATTGCTGGCAAACTCTTCCACGGCCGCCGATTTGCCATGCACAATCAGTACCTCAAGGCATGAGTCGTGATCCAGATGCGCGTGGCTGGTGGAGACGACCAGGTCGTGATGCTCATGCTGCAATTCAGTCAGCTTTTCGCCCACGCCGTGGGCATGGTGGTCGTAGATCAGGGTCACGCTTCCCACGACAACGGCATTCGGAGAGGATGTCTGCTCACCGACCAGGCGCTCGCGAATCAGATCGCGAAAAGCCTCTGAGCGGTTGGTATAACCGTTCTTCTTCATCCAACGGTCAAACTGCTTGAGAAGATCGGAATCCAGTGCAACGCCAATTCTGCTTAAGATCCCCATACACACTCCTGCTATAACTCTCGATTGTATGCCAGATCAGGCGGTATGGCGTTAGCTCCGTACTTCAATCTCGTCCAGCCGCTGCCACTTGTAGATCAATAGGGAGACGATCCAACTGAGCGCGAAGATCCCGATGATGCAGTAGCCGAGCACACCAAAGTTGCCATTGAGCCGCTCCACCTGGGTCCAGACGAAACCCGTCAGATGAAACTGATCGACTAGCAAACCCAGCGCCTCGATGCCGCCCACCAGAAGGGCCACGAGGGCCGATACAAAGGTGATGGTCAGGTTGTAGTAGAGCTTGCGTACCGGCTTGATGAAGGCCCACCCATAGGCGCCCAGCATGAGGATGTTGTCAGTGGTGTCAATCAGCGACATACCGGCGGCGAAGAGCACGGGAAAGACCAGAATGGACCACAACGACAGGCCTTTGGAGGCCTCTGCCGCCGAGATGCCCAGCAATCCGATCTCCGTTGCCGTGTCAAAGCCCAGGCCAAAAAGAAAGCCCAGTGGATACATATGCCAACTGCGTGTAATCAGATCGAACATGGGCCGGAAAAACCGCGAAAGAAACCCGCGATCCGCCAGCAGCATATCGAAATCTTCCTCAACGTACGGCGCGCCGCCTCGCACCCGCACAAAGGCGCGATAGATGGAGTGCAGAACGATCAGGTTGACGATGGCGATGGCGAAAAGAAACAGCGTCGATACCAGTGTGCCAACCACGCCTCCAATGGCGCGGGCGGCATCCATGCGATGTTGCAGCGCCAGGGCCGTCGCCGCAATAGCCGCTGATCCCAGCACAACTATCGTCGAATGACCAAGGGAAAACAGGAAACCGACGGCGACCGGGCGTTTGCCTTGCTGCATCAACTTGCGCGTCACATTATCGATTGCGGCAATATGATCGGCATCGACTGCGTGGCGCAGGCCAAAACTGTAAGCCAGCAGCGCGGTGCCCAGCAGCACCGGATAATGACGGAAGGCCACCACAGCCCAGGCCCATGCGGCAACATTGATGATGAGCAGGATTGCGTAGATGCCGACCACCTTGCTGCCCAGATGACTGGCTGAATCGTTGAAGATGCTGAGGAGACGATGACCCAGAGAGCGGCTGAGGCGCTGCCTCACAGCGGGCTTTGTTGTTGCTGCTCCCATCAATGAACTCCTCCGCCAACGAGCGATGCGCCGGCTTCCCCTGCTTGTCAATCCTCTTTCATCATACCAATTATAAATACGTGCTACGAGCGGCGGTGAGTGGATATCTCGATTCAGGTTAATGTTTCCCTAGGCGGGCCTCCGATTATGGTTTGAAACCTTGTAGATCGATTAGAATCGGGAATGCGCGAATTCGCATCGATTGTGCCAAGTTCTTTTTTCAAGGAGGGATTGTGAAGATCGGAACGAGTGTTATGTTGTTCGCGGCGTTGGCAGGATCGGCTCTATGGATGCCCGCGCAGACCGCACCCGCCCTGCCCGCCTCGCCTCTTCCCTTGATTCGCGTTCGTGCAGATGGCCACTTGCTGGAAACCGCCGACGGTCGGCCCTTTTTCTGGCTTGGGGATACGGCCTGGGAGCTGATTCACCACACCACGCGCGAGGAGGCGAGCTACTATCTGCACACGCGCGGCCAGCAGGGGTTTACGGTCATCCAGACGGTGGTGCTGTCGGAGTTCAACGGTGTGACGGAGGCCAGCGCACTGGGCTTGCGGCCGCTCGTCGACAACGATCCGCGCAAGCCCAATCCAGCGTACTTTGACCGCATTGTGGAGATCGTGGACGAAGCCGCGGCAAACGGGCTTTATGTGGCGCTGGTGCCCATCTGGGGCGACAAGCTGACCGCGCCCTGGGGCAGCGGTCCGCGCCTATTTCGCAACGACAATCTGGCCGACGCGCGCTTCTTTGCTCACTATCTGGCCGACCGGCTCAAGGATCGCACCAACGTGATCTGGATTCTGGGCGGCGATCGGCCTGCCCGCCTCAAGGGTATGAACAATGATTATTTGCAGGAGATGGGCAAGTCGGCGGGCTTTGCAGCCGACCAGGATTGGACGCCCATCTGGCGTGAGGTGGCAGCTGGTCTGGAAGATGGTTTGGGCCGCAAGCCGCTCATCGTCTATCACCCGCAGGGCGGACAGGAGTCTTCGTCGGTGTATCTGCACAACGAGAGCTGGCTATCGATGAATGGCATGCAGAGCGGCCACGGCGGCGGGCACGATATGCCGGTGTGGGAGTGGATTGCGCGGGATTATGCGATGACGCCCGCCAAGCCGACGCTGGATCTGGAGCCTAATTATGAGGATCATCCCTACAATCCCTGGCCGGATTGGGATCCGGCGACCGGATACTTCCGCGATATTGATGTACGCAAGCAGGTCTATCGCTCGGTCTTTGCCGGAGCCTGCGGCGTGACCTACGGCCATCATGCGGTGTGGGGCTTTGCCAATGCGCGCAACGGGAGCATCAATCATGCAGATCGCGATTGGATAGACGCCATGCAGCGCCCAGCTGGACGGCAGATGCAATATCTGCGCGCACTGATCGAGTCGCGTCCGTACTTTACGCGCATCCCGGATCAGACCTTGATTGTGGGAGATGCGGGGAGAGGTGGGCAACATCTTCAGGCCACGCGCGGCAGCGATGGCAGCTATGCTTTCGTTTATTTCCCGGCCAACGACGCCTACGCCACGGTCGATCTGGGTAAGTTGCGCGGCAAGCGGATTCGCGCCTGGTGGTACGATCCGCGCACGGGAATCGGAACATTAATCGGCGTGATTGATGGCGGTGTACAAAAAGAGTTTCGCTCGCCGCCGTACGGCCCTGACTGGGTATTGGTTTTGGACGACGAGGCAGCAGACTTTATGCCGCCAGGACTGTCTCGCTGGAAGAGGTAGATCGGGTTGTGCAGAGAACTTTCAAGGAGGGATTGTGAAGATCAGAACGGGCGTTGTGTTGTTCGCGGCGTTGGCGGGATCAGCTCTATGGATGCCCGCGCAAGCCACACTTTCAAGGACGATAGTATTCCTCAATAACGCGCAGCTTGAGCTCGTGGGGCAGATCGATACCGGCAATCCGATGCGACCGCGCCTCGGCTATCCGGGAACGGGATTGCTGCTGCGTTTTCAGGGAACTTCGCTCTCGCTTCATCTGATATGTGACTCGGAGAAATCCGCCTTGACGGTCGTAGTAGACCACGGCGCTCCAGCTCTCGTCTTGTTGCAAAAGGGCGAGCAGACGGTTGCTCTGGCCAGCGGGCTGGATGCCGGCGCGCACACCATCGAGGTGTACAAGCGGACCGAAACCTGGCAGGGAATTGTGACGCTGCTCAGCGTCGATCTTCCCGCTGATGGCGCTTTGCTGACGCCGCCGCCGCTGCCCGCCCGCGGGCTGATGTTTGTGGGCGACTCGGTGACCTGCGGCGCCGGAGTGGAGAACAACGCCACCTGCACGCCCGACCCCAAGCATCCCGCCAATGACGCCTATGACGGCTTCGCTATGGAGCTGGGCCGCAGGCTGGACGCGCAGACGCACCTGGTCTGCTATGGTGGCCGTGGCGTGACGCGCGACTATCGCGGACTGGGGATTGCCGACAATGTGCCGAACGCGCCGCAGTTTCTTGATCTCGCGATAGCCTCCGATGAGACTGCTAGCCGCGCCCTGTGGGATTATCACAAGTGGACGCCCGATGGAATATTTGTCTCGCTGGGAACCAACGATTTCAATCTGCAGAAGACCAAGCCGCTCAACAGCGATGCATTTGTCGCCGAGTACGCGCGCCTGCTCAAGACACTGCGCGCGCATTATCCCCAGGCGATGATCTTCGTAACCGAAGGAGCCATCGTCACCGATCCGCTGCTGCGCAAGTATGTGCAGGATGCGGTGGCCGCGACGCAGGACACGCGTACCGTCTGGGTGCAGGCGACGCACTATCCAGGCAACGGCTGCGACGGCCATCCCACCAAGGCGCAGAACCAGAAAATGGTCGATGATATTGAGTCGGTATTGCGTAAAGCTCTCGACTGGTAGCGAGGAGATGGTTCTGTGAGCGATTTCAATTTGGGGCTGGTTCTGGTGGCGATTGCGGCCAGCGCCAATGCGGCATTTGCCCTGCCGATGAAGTATGCCAGGCGATGGGAGTGGGAGAACATCTGGCTTGCGTGGACTCTCTTTGCCCTTCTTCTCTTGCCATTTGCCGCGGCGCGAGCCTCCATTCCCCTGCTCGGCGCTGTTTATCGCGAGGCGGGCGCGGCGCCCATCCTGGCAGTCATGCTCTGTGGCGCGGGTTGGGGATGTGCCCAGGTCCTCTTTGGTCTCTGCATCGATGCTATCGGGGTTGGGCTGGCATTCTCCATCGTTTTAGGCGTATCAGCCGCTGTTGGCAGCCTGATACCGCTCTTGCATCAACAACACTCTTACACGCCAAATGGACAGCTCTGGTCGATCGCGCCGGGAATAAGCCTTGTTCTATTGGGCGTATTGGTGTGCGCAGCCGCGGGCAGAGCGCGCGAGAAGGCGCAGAGCGGCCTGGTAAAGACGAGCAAGCCTTTTGCCGTGGGGCTGGCCATGGCTTTGCTGAGCGGATTCTGCGCGGCGTTCATGAATGTTGGAGTTGCTTACGGCGCGCCGCTTGCCATGAGCGCGGCTGCACACGGCGCGGGCGCGCAACACGTCGTCAATGCTATATGGCTGCCGCTTCTGGCGGCGGGCGCCGTGCCAAACCTTGTCTATTGCTGGTATCTGCTCTTAAAGCAGGGATCGTGGAAGAACTATCGCAGCCCGGATACGCCTTTCTATGCGTTTCTGGCGGCAGTGATGGCGATTCTCTGGTTCTTCAGCACGGCGCTTTACGGAACGGCAACGGGACTACTGGGAAATCTGGGGGTGGTGTTGGGCTGGCCGGCGTTCATGTCGCTGATTGTATTGATGGCGGGCTTTCTGGGTTTGCTTACGGGGGAGTGGAAGCACGCGGGAACGAAGCCGATTCTGCTGCAAATAGCCGGGATGGTGATTCTGGTGCTGGCCGTCATCGCGCTCTCGCAGGCGCGAACTGCCACGGGAGATGGCGCTGCCAATTCCGGCGAGTTGAGGGAAACAGGTGCCGCGCATGTACGATAAGTCCCCGTTTGTCGCCGTATCAGCCGACTCAGCGCTGTGTCTGAGCGGCTGGGGAGAGATTGGCAGGGCGCTGCGCGAGCGTGTGGGCGAAGAGGCGCGAGCGATATGCGTGGAATGTTATCCCGGCGTCTTTACCAGTCAATTGCAGGAGGAGCTGGCGAAAGAGCTTCAGCCCTCCCGGCTGATTCTCAGCGAAGATTATTTGCTGCCCGCCGCCGAGTTGAATCGAGTGGTCGAGCCATTCCTTACCGACGATCCGGTCTTTGGAATCCTCAATGACTTCGAGATGGAGAACTTCTTTGATGCAGAGAAGTTCGAGCAAGCCAGAAAGAGCGTTCACGAGTATCGAGGAAAACAGTTGCTGGTTGTTGGTCCGGGCGCGGCTTTACTGGCTCCTCCCAACGCTCTGCTGGTCTATGCGGACATGGCGAGGTGGGAGATTCAGCAACGCCAGCGCCGCGCGGAGATTGGCAATCTTGGCGCGGAGAATCTTGGCGATACTCCGGCCCGGAAATACAAGCGGGCATTCTTTCTGGATTGGCGCGCCGCTGACAGATTGAAACGCAGGCTTCTCCCGCGCATGGATTATTTGCTCGACACCAATCAGCCTTCGTTCCCGAAGATGATCGCCGGCGATCTGCTGCGGGCGGGATTGGAATCCGCGGCCAGCCGCCCATTTCGTGTGGTTCCTTTCTTTGATCCAGGCCCATGGGGCGGTCATTGGATGGAAGAGACCTGCAACCTTCCCCAGGACACCGCAAACCATGCGTGGTGCTTTGATTGCGTGCCGGAAGAGAACAGCCTCGTGCTCGGTTTTGGCGAGCGGCGGATTGAGATGCCCGCCTTGAATCTCGTCTTCGCACAACCGCGCAAGCTGCTGGGAGATGTGATTTACGAGCGTTTCGGAGCTGAATTTCCCATCCGTTTTGATTTCCTTGATACCATGGGCGGCGGCAACCTTTCCCTTCAAGTGCATCCCATGGCGCAGTACGCGCGCGCGCAATTTGGACAGATGTATACCCAGGACGAAAGCTACTATATGCTGGATGCGGAACCAGACGCGTGCGTTTACCTCGGCTTGAAAGAAGGGATCGACCCGGATGCCATGAAGGATGCGCTGGAGCTTGCCCAGGCGGGAGGCAGCGCATTCGATGCCGAGCGGTTTGTGAATCGCTGGCCGGCGGCCAAGCACGATCATTTTCTGATTCCAGCGGGAACTGTGCATTGCTCCGGCAAGAACTCCATGGTGCTGGAGATCAGTTCCACTCCCTACATCTTTACCTTCAAGCTTTGGGATTGGAGCCGAATGGGGATGGATGGCGCGCCTCGCCCTATTCATTTGCAGCGCGGATTCGAGAACATTCAGTGGGACCGGACCACAAACTGGGTAAAAGCATCGCTGATCAATCGCGTAGAAGAGTTGGCCGCGGGCGACGGCTGGCGGGAAGAACGCACCGAGCTGCATGAATTGGAGTTCATTGAAACTCGCCGCCATTGGTTCACGGGTTCCGTGCTGCATGATACGAAAGGCACTCTGAATGTGCTGAATCTGGTGGAGGGAGATGAGATTGTTGTGGAGAGTCCCGAAGCTGCATTTAAGCCGTTCATCGTCCACTACGCGGAGACATTCGTGGTTCCTGCCTTCGTAGGACCGTACCGGATTTCGCCGGTAAAGGCAACGGAAAAGCCGCTGGCAACCATCAAAGCCTTTGTGCGGAGCGGTGAATGAAGCAGGCGTGATGAAAGAAAGAGGAATCGATGGCTATTCGTAAGGTTATGAGCTTGTTGGTATTGCTGGCGGTCGTGCCGCTGACGCAGGCGCAATCGGCCGGCGTAAAGAATTCCGTTGCGCCCAGGTTGAGCGGCGTGGACGCCGTAAATGTTTTTACCGGCACATCGAACTCGCGCTGGATGCAGTTCCCCGGAGCCACCGTGCCGATGGGACTGGTGAAGATGAGTCCCGACAACCAGGGCAATGTGTGGGATGGGGGCTATGAATACACCATCGCCAGCATCTCCGGCTTCAGTTTTTTGCACAGCTTCAGCCTGTCGAGCATGAGCGTGATGCCGATGGTTGGCCCGATAGATAACGAGCCGGGCCAGACGAAGCTCTTTCCCGGTCCCAGCGACGGGCCGTTTGGTGTTATGTGGACATCGGGTTATCGCTCGCGCATTCGCAAGGAGACGGAGACCGGCAAGCCGGGCTACTACGCCGTCGATCTAGTGGACGCGAAGACGCGCGTAGAATTGACGGCCACCACGCGCACCGGCTGGATGCGCTTTCACTTTCCCACGGGCGAGCAAACCCATCTGCTCTTCGACTTCGCCAATCCGGTTGAAGAAAAATCGGCGCTGATTGGCTTCACCGTGAAGCGCATCAGCGCCACTGAGATCGAGGGATCGATCACCCAGAGCAATACTTATGCGGGCGAGTTCACGGTCTATTTTGTCTGCCAGTTTTCGCAGGGCTTCACCGCGATGAACTCCTGGCAAACCCACGAATACAAGGGCGGCGATACAGGTTATGGCGTGGATTGGCGCAAGCCGCGCACGATTGCGAAGAATGTAGCCGGGATCGACAGCAAGTTGCCGGGCGGCATCTGGCTTGACTTTGCCGCCAGCGCGAGTGTGCCCGTGGTGGCGCGCACGGGAATCAGTCTGACTGGCCTGGCGCAGGCGCGAGAGAATCTGCAAGCCGAATCCGCGCCGCACGGCTTCGACTTCGACTCCGTGGCGCGCGCCGCGCGGGCAAGCTGGAAGACGCTGCTCAGTCGCGTCGATGTGGAGGGCGGCAGCCCGGATGACAGAGTCAAACTCTATACCAATCTCTATCGCGCCTACTCGGCCAAGGCGATTCTCGATGACGTGGACGGCAGCTATTCCGACGCCTGCGGCGAGGTGAAGAAGATTGCGCCGCCAGCCGATCACGTCTATTCGAGCGACGGGCTGTGGGGAACGCAGTGGACGCTCGGTCCGCTGTGGTCGCTGCTGGCGCCTGAGGTGATGACCTCGTTCGACAACTCGCTTCTTCTGGAGGCCGCGCGCGATGGCTGGCTGCCGCAGGCGCCGGTGGCGCTACGCTATTCGCCGGTGATGGCGGCGCAGCACGAAGTCTCGCTCATCGTGGGCGCATTGCAGAAGGGGCTGCCGGGAATCGACCGGGAGGCGGCTTACAACGCTATCCGCAAAGTGCTCACCACGCCCGGTGAGCGGTATACCTGCGGCGGCAAGTATCCGCAGGGGATGGCGGGAGACCGCCATCTGGCGGAGTACATGAGCCACGGCTATGTCCCTGAAGAGACCGGCCCGGCCTCTTCAACCTTCGAGTACGCCTACGATGATTCCTGTGCGGCAACTCTTGCCTCCACGCTGCACAAGACGGACGATGCGGCGCTGTTTGCCCAGCGCTCCGCAAATTGGCGCAACATCATCTCGCCCGCAACGGGCTATGCGCAGCGCCGCCACGCCGATGGAAGCTGGATTGAACCGAATGACATTCATCACTTCGGCACCGGCGGCGGATGGAACGGGCCGGGATTTCTCGAAGGCACGCCGTGGATTTATACGTGGTTCGTGCCGCAGGATGTGAAGGGGCTGGTCGATCTGGTCGGCAAGGAGCGATTCAACCAGCGGCTCGAAGAAGGATTCGAAAAGCAGTATGTTGATCTGACCAACGAGCCGAACCTGCAATCGCCCTGGCTTTTCAACTACGCGGGCAAGCCCGCGCTCACGCAGAAGTACGCGCGCTTTGCCTTCAGCGATGTCTTCGATACTTCTCCGCTGAATGGCTGGCCGGGAGAAGAAGACGAAGGCCAGATGGGCGCGTATGTGGTCCTTGCCGGCATCGGCCTCTTCGACATGGAGGGCGGATGCTCGGCCGAGCCGTCGTATCAGATCAGCGGCCCGGCGTTTACGCGCGTGGTTTTGCATCTGCGCGGCGGAGATTTTGAAATCATCGCGCACCATAACAGCGCGGCCAATCTATACATCCAGTCGGCGCGGTTGAATGGCCTTCCGCTGAAGGAGCCGCGCCTGAAGTATTCGCAGTTGATCGCGGGCGGCAAGCTGGAACTGGAGATGGGGCCGCGGCCAAGTCATCTGTGGGAGTAGCGCAGTTCGTGGTTATCGCGCGCGGCTCAGGTCGATTTTGAGCAGTTTGGCGGGGTCAAGATAAGCGCCCTGCCAGCGCACGGCCCAGTGCAGATGCGGTCCGGTCACGCGGCCCGTTGCCCCGCTCAGCCCCACTTGCTCGCCCGTGGCCACCGCCTCGCCTTCGAGCACATCGATGCGGCTCAGGTGCATGGAGATCGTGTACAGCCCCAGGCCGTGATCAATCACCACGCAGTTGCCCTCATAGTAGAGTGGCCGGGCCAGCACCACCACGCCGCTGTTGCCGGCCCGCACCGGCGTACCCGATGCAGCGCGAAAGTCCATGCCTTTGTGGATGCTGGCCAGCGTGCCGTTGAAGGTGCGGCGGGTGCCGAAGCTGTCAGTCGGCTCGGCATCGACCGGCGCCTGAAAGCTGGCCGACCAGAGCGGTTGGGCGGCGCTCACGCCAAAGACCTTCTCCTTGAGTAGCTTGTCGGCCTCAATTTGCTTGAGCGCCTCCGGCCCGGGCTCGACGAACTCCGGCGCCACGGTGAGCGCCGCGGTGCTGTAGTGCGCGGGAAGAATCTCGACAGCGCGGCTGAACTCTTTCGCGCCGCCCCTGGCCCGCCGCAGGGAAATCTTCAGCGTTGATGGCCCTGCCTCGGCCTCCACATCGACGCCGGCCAGGGCAAACCACGCCCGCCGATCGCGCCCGCGAAAGAACTCCAGCTTGCGCCCCAGCCACTCGCCTTCCAGGCTCACCGCATGCGGCGCTTCCACGCGAATCAACTCCGGCGAGCCGGCCTCGACGGCATCGGGTGTGAGCGTGACAGCGAAGGCTTGCCCGCGCGCCGTACCAGCGGGCAGGGCGAGAAAAACTGAGAGCGTCCAGGCAAAGCCGTGAAGCTGCATGAAGAGATCATACGAAATTCGGCGGCATTCATCGAATTAACTCTGCTCCATGTAATGGTTTATCCTTTATATACGCATATGAACATTGAGATTCCCAATTTGACGGCATTTGACGAGGCTGCGCTGGATGCGGCCTTTGCCACGCTGGAGCGGCAGGCGCGCGCGGCTGCCGCGGCGCTCAACGATGAAGCGGCGGTGGAAGCTTTCAAGCTGCAATGGCTGGGGCGCAAGCAGGGGCTGCTCAACGAGGTCTCCGGCCGCTGGTTAAAGGCCGCGCCTCCCGCAGCGAAGAAGGCGCTGGGGATGCGCTTCAACGCGCTGAAAGCAGTCGTGGAAGGGCTGCTTGAGGCGGCCTTGGGAGCGGGTCCGACCGACGCGGCGCTCAAGGCCGAAGCCATCGACATTACGCTGCCCGGCACGCGACGGCTCACCGGCGCCGAGCATCCGATCACGCGCACCCTGAATGAGATTGTCAGCGTCTTTGCGGCCCTCGGCTACTCGGTGGGCGTGGGGCCGGAGGTCGAAACCGACTACTACAACTTCGAGAGCATGAACTTTCCTCCGGGCCATCCGGCGCGCGACACGCAGGACACGCTGGTGGTAGCCGCGCAGGAGCGCCGTCCGCAGCGCGACCGCCTGCTGATGCGCACCCATACTTCGCCCGTTCAGATGCGCACCATGGAGTCGCAGCCCCCTCCGGTGCGCATTGTGATTCCCGGCAAGGTGCACCGCAACGACGCCGCCGACGCGACCCACTCGCCGATCTTCCATCAGGTCGAAGGCCTCTGCGTTGACACCAACATTACCTTCAGCGACCTGAAGGGAACGCTGGACTACGCGATGAAGGCGCTCTTCGGCTCGGCGGTCAAGACGCGGTTTTTCCCGTCCTTCTTTCCTTTCACGGAGCCGAGCGCCGACGTGCAGATCAGTTGCATCTTTTGCGGCGGCAAGGGCTGTCGCAAATGCAAGGATTCGGGTTGGATTGAGCTGCTGGGCTGCGGCATGGTGGACCCGGCGGTCTTCGCCTTTGCTGCGGAGAAACAGCCCGCTTATGACCCGAAGAAAATCTCCGGCTTCGCCTTTGGCATGGGCGTGGAGCGCATTGCGATGATGAAATACGGCATCAGCGAGATTGGGTCTTTTTATGCCGGCGATATGAGGTTCTTGGGGCAGTTTGCGTAATGGCCCGCTGCCTTGCCACAAAGGATAATCATGAAAATACTTACCAAATGGCTTCGTAGTTACTTGCCCGAATTGCCCGTCGATGACGCGCAACTCGCTGAAGACCTCACCCTGCGCGGCATCGCCGTCGATGGCGTCTATCCGCTCGGCGAGGGCAACGGCTCGTTCTTCGAGATGGACATCACCACCAACCGCGTGGACGCGATGAACCACTACGGCGTGGCACGCGAGGCCGCGGCTATTTATAACTTGGCGCTGCCCAAACTGAATTTCGTATTGCCAAAAGCGCGTGCGGCGGCATCGGCCTTCCCGGTGAAGATCGAGGCCGAGGACGCATGCGGGCGTTTCACTGCACGGGTGCTGCGCGGCGTCACCATCGGCCCCTCGCGCGATTGGTTTGCCGGCGCTGAGGTGAACACCTACTTCGGTTTGCTGGAGCAGAAGCAGATCTCCAACGCCGTGGATGCGACGAACTTTGCTTGGCTGGCAATGGGGCAGCCGACGCACGTCTTCGATCTGGACAAGCTCGAAGGCGGCATCATCGTCAGGCGCGCAAAAAAAGGCGAGAAGCTCAAGACCCTCGACGGTGTGGAGCGTGTGCTCGATCCCGAAGACCTGATTATTGCCGACCACGCGAAACCTCTTGGCTTGGCCGGAGTGATGGGCGGCTGGGATTCGATGATTACCGCGGAAACGAAGAATGTCTTGGTCGAGGCGGCGTGGTTTGATCCGGTTGCGGTGCGGCGGACAGCGCGCCGGCACGGGCTGCATACCGACGCCAGCCATCGCTTCGAGCGCGGCGCGGACTTCAATGCCGCAGAGGTCGCATCGGCCGTGGTGAGCAGCATTCTGCTGACCAATGGCGGCTGGATCGAGGGCGAATTGGTGGATGTGCGTGTGCCCGCGATCGAAGCGCGCACCGCCAATCGCGAGCCGGTCGCGCTCAAGCTGAGTGAGGTGCATCGCATTCTGGGCGCGACGGTCGATGAGGAAGGCATTACCGCGGCGACGGTGGAAGAAGTGCTCAAGGCATTGGGCTGCGGGCTTCAGAAAACAAGCGACGCGGCCTGGCTGGTGACGCTACCCAGTTGGCGGCTGGATGTGGAGCGCGAGATCGACTTGATCGAAGAGGTCGCCCGCGTCTACGGCTACAACCGCTTTGCTAATACGCTGCCGGCCTTTGGCGAGGGCGTGCGCGCGCTGCCCTGGGCGGAGAGGGAAGCCGAAGTGCGGCGTGTGCTGCTGGCCGCGGGCTTCCATGAGGCGATTGCGAGCACATTTTGCTCGGCTGCCGAGGCCGCGCTGACGGCGCCGCAGCCGGGGCTTGTTGTTCCGCTGGGCAATCCGCTCAGCGAAGAGGCGGGTGTGCTCAGGCCGTCGCTGGTGCCGGGAATGTTGGCGATGATCGCCGGCAATCTGCATCGCGATGTGAGCGACGTGCGGCTCTTTGAGCTGGGCACGGTCTTCAGCGGAAACACGGAAAAAGTGGATGAGCGCCCCGCGCTCTCCTTCGGCGCGGTGGGCAGCTTGCCAGAGCAGGGGGCGCTGCATCCGGCGCGGACCGTGGATTTTCATGACGTGAAGGGCATAGTTGAGCAGGTCGCAGCGCGCTTCCTGTCGCGGACAGTTTACTTCGATTGCTCTCCGGCCGAGGCGGGGATTACCCCGGAGTGGCTGCATCCCTACCGCTCCGCGCGCGTGGTGGTGGAGGGCGCGACCGTCGGCTGGTTTGGGCAACTGCATCCGCGCCTGGCCGCCGAGCGCAAATTGAAGGAGCCGGTGCTGGTGGGTGAGCTTTACCTTGACCGGCTCTACAAACTGCCTTTGCGTAAGCCCGCGGCGCGGGAGATCTCGCGCTTCCAGCCAGTTCGCCGCGACTTTTCGCTGGTTCTGGACGAGAGCGTCGCGTGGGAGACAATCGACAAGGCGGTGGCCGGGTTGCACATTCCCGAGTTGGTGGAGTGGCGGGCGCGCGAGGTCTTCCGCGATAAAAAACTGGGCGCGGGAGAGTATGCATTATTGTTGGGCGCGACCTTCCAGGCGGCGGACCGCACCCTGCGCGAGGAGGAATTGCAGGAGTTTCAGGCGCGTGTCGTCGCGGCGGTTGGCAAAGTTGGAGCGCGGCTGCGCAGTTAGCAGTGCAATGAGGCTGTAAATCATCTCATCCGGCGCTATACTGGCACCGGCAAGTCTGATTCGTGTGGAGGTTTTTTGATGTCGGAGTCCTTGTGGGAGCCGGAGGTTGCTGAAGAGGCGCAGCCGGAAGAGTCGTCGGCAGAATTGGCGGCGGAGGCAGCCGCGGAGCCTGTCGCCGGACAGGGTGCCGAAGCAGCCTCGGAAGCAAGCACTCTGGCGTTGAGTGTGGATGAGTTTTCCGCGTTGGAAGAGCGGATTCTGCGCGCGGTGAATCTGGTGAAGCAGGAGCGGCAGGGACGCGCCGCGGCTGAAAAACGCGCTGAGACGGCGGAGACTCGGCTGCGCGAGGCCGCGCCGCAGGCTGAGCGCCTGCAAGCGGAAGTGAGTGCGCTGCATGGTGAGCGCGAAGCTGTGCGGCAGCGCGTGGAGCGGCTGCTGGCGCAACTGGATGCGCTGGAATTGTGAGGCCGGGCTTGGCTGAGGAACAATCCGGTTTTGGAGCCGGTTACGTTACTGTCGAAATTTACGATCAAACCTACTTCCTCGCCGGCCAGGATGCCGAGCACATTCGCGCCTTGGCCGAGCTGGTGGATGCAAGGATGCGCGCCGTGGCCGCTCAGGGCAACACGGTGGATTCGCTGCGCGTGGCTGTGCTGGCTGCCCTGAATCTGGCCGACGAGCTGCTTCGGGCTCAGCAGGCCGGCGGCGCCAAAGATGCGCCTCCTGCCAGCGCTCGCGTGGCCAGTCTGCGCGGTCTGCTGGACGAAGTGCTTGAGAATGAACGCAAGGCGGGGTAGCTGGCCGACGCATCGCCGCGCGCTTCCCAAACACGGCGGGTCAAAAACGTAACACAAAGCGCATTCGAAAACAAGACTTGTAATTCTTCTCCGCCCACACTACTATCCGCAATAGAAACCGGCCTGCAAAGCAGGTGGGCAATCAACGCTGGTTGAACCAACATTCAATGAACAGGGGCTCAACTCGACAATCGGTTCTGTGTGCAGTGTCCGCCAGTCCGGAATGCCTAATGAACCGCGGAGAGCTCCACCTTCTTAGGAAGGGTTCACCGGCGCATCAACCACGGCCCCGTGGGTCGGATTCTATCTTTCTGCGAGATCGCGGCAGCTACTCCTTATCACCCCAATGTGCATCAATCGCTCATCGGAGACGCCGAGAAGCTCAGATGCCGTATTCTGACACTGGTGCATCCAGTTCTCTTTCATTTCGGCTCGATTCTGATTCCGTCCTATGGCGCGGTAACGGCGCTGGGCGTCTTGCTGGCGTTGTTTCTGGCCGAGCGCACGGCGCGGATTGCCGGAGTCAGTGCCGGCAAGGTGTGGAATCTCTGCATTCTTGCGCTCTTTGCGGCGCTGGCAGCCTCGCGGCTGCTGCTGGTGGCGCTCAACTGGGCTGATTTGCGCCTGCATCCCGCGTGGCTGCTCGGCCTCGCCATGATTCATCATCCGCTGCTGGGAGCCTTCGGCGCGCTGGTCGCTGCTGTGGTCGCCGTCTTCTATGGGCGCGGGCAGCGGCTGCCGTTCTGGAGCACGGCCGACGCGCTGGCCGCGCCCCTGGCGCTTGGGATGGCCTTCGAGCAATCGGGCGCGCTGCTGGCCGGCTCGGGCTATGGAATTGAGCCGCGAGGGATTGCGGCGCGCTGGGCTGTCACCTATACTCACCCTCTGGCGGGGTTGTGGAGTGGCGCTCCGCTTGGCGTTGCTTTGCATCCGGTGCAGGCTTACGCGGCCTTGGGCTTTCTCGCCCTTGCGACTTCTTTACTGCTCTGGATGCCGCATCGCCGTCAGAAGGGCGATCTTGCCGGGTTGTTCTTGCTGGGCGTGGGCGCGGCAATTTATTTCACCGAGCTCTGGCGCGACCACACTGGACGTGGCGCACTTCTGGGCGGCGCGCTGGATGGACCGCAGTTGGCGGCGATTCTGATGGTCGTCGCCGGAGGCTTGGCGCTGTTGGAGCGGAACGCATCAAGAGCGAAAGATGAGGCTGCACATGGCTGAACTGCGCACCATTGAGGTATCGGAAGAAGCGAAGGGCCAGAGGCTCGACCAATTCCTGGCTGCGCAACTTGAGGGCGTGAGCCGCTCACGCGTGCAATTGCTTATCGACCAGGGCGATGTGCTGGTCAACGGGCTGCACCAGAAGGCATCGCTGAAGCTGCGCGGCGCCGAGCGCATTGACATTACCGGCGAGCCGCGTCCAGCGCCGCTCAAGGCCATCGCCGAGGAGATTGCGCTGGACGTGATCTACGAGGACGCGGATCTGGCGGTCATCAACAAGCCGGCCGGGATGATGGTCCACGCCGGCTCCGGGCAGAATGAAGACGCGCGCAGCCGCGGCACGCTGGTCAACGCGCTGCTCTTCCGCTTCAAGGCCCTCTCGAATACCGGCGGCGATCTGCGCCCCGGCATTGTGCACCGGCTCGACAAGGACACAAGCGGCCTGATTATAGTGGCCAAAAACGACCGCGCCCATGCGGCGCTGGCCGAGATGTTTTCCAGCCGCCAGATCAAGAAGACCTACCTTGCGCTAGTGCAGGGAGCGGTGGAGCGGCCCAAGGGCACCATCAACGCCAGCGTAGGCCGCGACCCGCTGCGGCGCACCCGCATGACGGCAAAACCCATTGTGAACGCCCGCGCGGCCGTCACGCACTACGAAGTGGTGCGGCGGCTTGCCAATCGCTTTGGAAAATTTACACTGATCAAGGTACGCATCGAGACCGGCCGGACACATCAGATTCGTGTGCACATGGCGTCGATTGGCCATCCGGTGGTGGGCGACACGCTTTACGGCGGCGCGGGCCAGTTGACCGACCAGGTAGCCTCGCAGGCCGCCACTTCCAAGGCCGCGCGGCGCAAAGCGGAGCCGGAAAGGCTCAGGCTGGGACGGAACTTTCTACACTCCGCGCGTCTGGAGTTTCCGCATCCCCGGACCGGCGAGTTGCTGCAGCTTGAAGCGCCGCTGCCCGCCGAGTTGGAGGCGTTTTTGAGCCAGTTGGACGCTGGACAGAACCTGCCTGGCGCTTGACCGGCGGAATCTTCATAGGAACGAGAACATTTTGCTTTGGGTATTGAGAGGATCTCCTGCTTGACTCAAAGTTGCCAATCGCTGAAAGAACAGGGCAGCGACGGGAAAGAACAGGTAGCGCCGGCCTCCCGGCCGGCTGTCGCGTGGACCTCCCGGTCCACGCTGCACTCTACATAAAATAGGATAAAAGCTCGAGTTTTCCGTCAGCGGGAATCAGCTCCCGCGCCGCCGGCGGCCTCGATCCGCGCCCAAAGCTCCTTCACGCCGTAGCCGGTCTTGGCGCTGACAGGCAGCACCTCATCCAACTCCAGCCCCTTCTTGAGCGCCAGCAGATTGCGTGTGCGCTCGTTGCCGCTGAGCCGGTCGATCTTGGTGGCCACCACAGCAAAGTCGCGCCCCGCCGCGCGCAGCCAGTCGATCAATTGGCGGTCGCTCTCCTGCGCTGGCACGTTCGAGTCCACCAGGCAGACGCAGAGTTTGAGCGTCGAGCGGATCGCCAGATAAGGCTCGATAAACTCCGGCCAGCCCGCGCTGATCGACTTGGAAATCTTGGCGTAGCCGTAGCCGGGAAGGTCGGCAAAAACCAGTTTGCGCCGCTGACTCTGGTCCAGAAGAGCAAAGAAATTGATGGCGCGTGTGCGTCCCGGCGTCTGCGAAACGCGCGCCGCCTTCTCGCCGGTGAGCGTGCTCAGCAGGCTCGATTTACCTACATTCGAGCGGCCCAGAAAGGCAATCTCCGGCGCATCCAGCGGAGGAAATTGATCCGCGGCCAAAGCCGAAAGCAGAAATTGTGTTGTGTAGCGCATAAGTTTTGCGATAGTGAGTGAACGCGGCAGAGTCAGCGCCACTCCCTTGAGAATACAGCAGCGGAGCCGCATTTGCCGTTTGAGACTCGGAAGGCTGCCTCAGTTCACCCTAAGCTAGATGAAAGTTGAGTGAGTCAGCGCGCTCGGCGCGGCGTTCACGGTCACCGCCGAAGCAATAAGCAGCGGCGCAGTTGACTTGGACAGAGCAGACGGCCAGCGCGGGAAGTTCCGTACCTCGCTGATAAACTGGAAATACATGATTCTCCCGTTCGTCCGCGAGGTTTTTGCGGAGTTGGAGCACTCTCCGGGGTTTGAGCGCGTACGAAGGCATCTGAGCCTGGGTGCGGGGAGGAAGCGTGTCTCCGGGCTGACCCAATCGGCGCGCTCCGTCTATATTCCTCTCTTTGCGCGCGCCGCCCGACAGCCGGTGATTGTGGTGGTGGCCGACAACAAGGCCGCCGAGGCGCTGGAGTCAATGCTGCGCGCCGGATGCGATTTGACCGGCGCGGTGGACCCGGCCACGGTGGTGCGATTCCCGGCCCACGATGTGCTCCCCTTTGAAAATCTCTCCCCTCATCCTGATGTGCAGGAGCAGCGTGCGGCGGCCTTGTGGAAGCTGGCCACCGGGGCGGTCTCGATTCTGATTGCGCCCGTGGAAGCGGCGGCGATGAAGCTCTTTGACCGCGACTACTACGCTGGCCTCGCGGTGACGATCAAGCGCGGCGAAGAGGTGGACATCGAGGCGCTCACCGGGCACCTGGCCAGCGTGGGCTATACGCAGTTGGATCTCGTGGAGATGCCCGGGCAGTTTACGCGGCGCGGCGGAATTCTGGATGTCTACTCGCCTGAATCTGACCGGCCGGTGCGCATCGAGTTCTTCGGCGACGAAATTGAAACAATTCGCAAATTTGATCCGGAGACGCAGCGTTCGCAGTCGGGTCTCGATGAGACGCAGTTATTGCCGCTGACCGAGACGCCGGTGACTGAAAAGCTTCTTGCCGCCGTGCACGGGCGGCTTAACCGCCAGCGCGTGGAGTTGGAAGACGCAAACGAGGAGTTAGCCGCTGAGTTAGCCGCTGCTGGCGGGGTAAGCGTCTTTCCCGGGTGGGAGTTTTTCTCCGTCGTGGCCGGCGCGGATAAGTCGCTGCTATCTCTCATACCCAAGTGCGCGCTTTTTATTGAAGAGCCGGCCATGGTGCGCAACCAGATTGACCGCTGGTGGAACAAGGTCGAGCAGCGGCATGAGCGGTCTGCAATGGGTTCGCTGATCGGGCCGGAAGATATCTATCTTCGGCCTGAACTCTTGCAGGCGCAGTTGGATGCCAGGATGGGTCTCGACCTGGATCAGTTAGGCGTGATCGATGTGTTGGACGAAGATAACACCTTTGGAGAGATTGAGTTCAACACGCGGCCCGCGCCGCGCTTCCATGGGTCTATTCCGGCGCTGACTGAGCAGTTGCAAACGCTGAGGGCCGCGGAAGCGCGGATTGTATTGGCCGCGCCGCATCAAGGCGACGTGGAGCGGCTGGCCACAGTGCTGCGCGACTACCAGATTCCTTACCGGCTGGGCAGCCGTAATCCGCGTCCGGGCGAAACGGTGCTGGATGAGGCGAGTTATCTTGCCGGGGACCTGCGCGTGCCGGTAATCGTGCGCACGCCAGTGGCCGCGGGAGTTCTGTTTCAGGACTCGAACCTGGTTTTGTTCGGGGCCAACGATCTCTCTGACGAGGCGGATGTGGCGGCGCGGCCGGAGCCCAGGCGGTCAAAGACAGCTGCATTCGTTTCCGACTTCCGCGACTTGACCGTGGGTGATTATGTGGTCCACGTGGAGCACGGCATCGCGCAGTATCAGGGACTTAAGGAGATTTCCCAGGATGGCATCTCCGTCGAGTTCATGATTCTGGAGTTTGCTGAAGCTGCCAAATTATATGTGCCGCTCACTCGCCTGGATCTGATTCAGAAATATCGTTCGACGGACGCGGGACCCGCCCCGGTGTTGAATCGGCTCGGCTCGCAGCAGTGGGCCAAAACCAAGGCCCGTGTGCGCAAGGCCATGCAGGAGATGACCGGCGAGTTGTTGAAGTTATACGCTGAGCGGGCCACGGCGCAGGGAACGGCATTCTCGAAAGACAATGAATTCCAAAAAGAGTTTGAGGATTCGTTCGACTATAGCGAAACCGAAGACCAGAACTCGGCGATTCGAGCCATCAAGTATGACATGGAATCAACCAGGCCGATGGATCGCCTGTTATGCGGCGATGTGGGATATGGCAAAACGGAAGTGGCCATGCGCGCGGCCTTCAAGGCGGTGCAGGACGGCAAGCAGGTGGCCGTGCTCACGCCGACCACGATTCTGAGCTTTCAGCACTTTGAGACCTTCAAGAAAAGGTTTGCGCAGTTTCCAATCAATATCGAAATGATCTCGCGCTTCCGCACCGCAAAAGAGCAAAAAGAGATTGTCGCGCGCGTGGAAACGGGCAAAATTGACATACTTATCGGCACGCATCGGCTGCTATCGAAAGATATCCATTTCCAGGACCTCGGTCTGTTGATTGTCGACGAGGAGCAGCGTTTTGGTGTGCGCCACAAGGAGCGGCTCAAGCAAATGCGCAGGGAGATCGATGTGCTGGCCATGAGCGCCACGCCGATTCCGCGCACGCTGCATATGTCGCTGATGGGCCTGCGCGACATGAGCGTGATCGAGACGCCGCCCAAGGATCGCATGGCGATTCAGACGGTTGTCGCCAAGTTCGATGAGAAGATTATCCGCTCGGCGGTCGAGGTTGAGCTGGAGCGCGGCGGGCAGGTATATTTTGTGCACAACCGCGTGGAATCAATCTTTGAAATAGCCGCTCGCATTCAGGAGTTGGTGCCGGCGGCGCGCGTCGCCGTGGGCCACGGACAGATGAGCGAGACGGAACTGGCGCGCGTGATGCTGGCCTTCATGCGCCACGAATACGATGTGCTGGTGGCCACAACCATCATCGAAAATGGCTTGGATATTCCGCTGGCCAATACGATGCTTATCAATCGCGCTGACCGCCACGGGTTGAGCGAGTTATACCAGTTGCGCGGCCGCGTGGGACGGTCAAACCGGCGCGCATATGCTTACCTGCTCATTCCGCCGGAAAAGGAGTTGACGGAGATCGCGCGCCGTCGCCTGGCGGCGCTGAAGGAGTTCAGCGACCTGGGCGCGGGCTTCAAAATAGCGGCTCTGGATCTTGAGTTGCGCGGCGCGGGAAATATGCTGGGCGGCCAGCAGAGCGGGCACATTGAGGCGGTGGGCTTCGAGTTATACACGTCAATGCTTGAGGCCGCGGTAAAAGAAATGAAGGGCGAATCCAGCGAAGAGCGCCCCGCAACGCAACTGAACCTGGGGATTGCGCTGCGCATCGACGAGAGTTATGTGCCGGAAGAGAATCAGCGGCTGCGGCTCTACAAGAAGATTGCGGGAGCTGTGAGCGAGGCGGCGGTGAACGAGTTGCGCGCGGAGCTGGAAGACCGCTATGGCGCCCCGCCTGACGCGACAGTGTATCTGCTGGAGGCTTCGCTGATCAGGCTCGAATGTGAGCGGATCGGCATTGCGCAAGTGGATCGCAAGCGCACCCAGTTGCAGATTCGCTTCACTGAGAATGCGGCCATTGACCCTCAGCATTTGATGCGATTGGTCGCGCGGAATGCGAAACGCGGCGCTCAGTTCACGCCGCAAGGCTTGTTGAAGTATCCTTTGACTGCAACGCGGCCGGATGAAGTTTTGCTGGAGATTCACGAACTGCTTGCCAATCTGGCGCCCGTGCCGGTGGCCGGTTGAAGGAATAAAGATTGAAGAAAAGAGAAAACATGAAAAGATATGTTGGCTGGATTGCGATAGGAGCTGTCATGACTTCGGCTATTTCCGCTTATGCCGCGAGTGATAACTGGAAGCTGCAGTTGGCCCGCGTTTCCGATGAATATCTCGACCAGGTTTACCTGCGCTATCAGCCTACGCAAGGAACGCTGGCCGGCTATCACCAATACGATACGCAGTTGGAGAATTACTCGCGCCAAAATGTTGACGCTGAGATTGCCGCGCTCAAAAGCATTGAGAAGCGCATCGAAGCGATTCATCCTGATGAGAGCGCGACTGAGTTTGTTTCGCGCAGCGACCGCGAGATCGTGTTGGCCAACATTCACTCGCGGTTGCTGACTCTGGAGACAATTCGTCCCTGGGAAAAGAATGCTGACAATTATTCTAGCGCCTGCGCGAATGGTGCCTTTACGCTGATGGAGCGGAAGTTCGCTTCGCCGGACGAGCGTCTGCGCTCGCTCATCGCGCGCGAGCGCCAGATGCCTGCGCTGCTCAGCGATGCGCGCGTGAATCTGAAGAATCCGCCCCGCATTTTCACGGAGATTGCTATCGAGCAGTTGCCGGATATTATCAGCTTCTTTGAGCATGATGTCCCGGCGGCCTTTGATGACGCGAAAGACCCCGCGCTGAAGGCCGGGTTCGCTGAAACGAATGGGACGGTGATCGCGGCATTGAAAAGCTATCTCGACTGGCTGAAGACGGATCTGCTGGCCAGGTCAAACGGCGACTTCCGCATCGGCGCGGAGACCTTCTCGAAGAAGCTGAAATACGACGAGATGGTGGATATTCCTCTGGATAAGTTGCTGGAGATTGGCTGGGCCGATCTCCACAAGAATCAGGATCATTTCCGGGAAGTTGCAAAGGAGCTTGAGCCGGCCAAAACTCCGCGCGAAGTGCTGGATGAGTTAGGCGGGAAACATCCCGCGCCCGATCAGTTGCTGAATAGTTTCCGCGCAACATTCGACGGACTTGTCAGTTTTATCCGCACTCATCACATCGTGACCATACCATCCGATGTGCGGCCAATTGTGGAAGAGACGCCGGCGTTCATGCGAGCGACGACCACTGCCAGCATGGACACGCCGGGGCCGTTTGAAACTCATGCGACAGAGGCTTACTTCAATGTAACTCTGCCTGATAAGTCCATGAAGCCCGATGAAGTCGAAGGCTATATGCATTCGTTCAACATTGGCACGGTGATTTCGACGGCGGTGCATGAGGCTTATCCGGGGCATTACATTCAGTTTCTCTGGTTGCCCCAGGCGCCCAGCCGGGTACGCAAGTTATTAAGCGCGAATACCGATGTGGAGGGCTGGGCGCACTATACCGAGCAGATGATGCTCGACGAGGGATACGGCCAGCCCGGCGCCGGGGCCAAGGATGAGCGCGAGGCAAAGTTTCTGCGCCTTGGGCAATTGCAGGATGCGCTGCTGCGCAACGCGCGTTTGGTCGTGGGCATTCAGATGCACTCCGGCAAGATGAGTTACGATGAGGCGGTTGCTTTTTTCCAGAAAGAGGGCTATCAATCGAAGGAGACTGCTGTGGTGGAAACCAAGCGCGGCGCTGGCGACCCGACTTATCTCTACTACACGCTGGGCAAGCTGGAGATCATGAAGCTTCGTAAAGACATGATGAAGAAGCAGGGCGCCGCGTTTTCTCTAGAAAAGTTTCATGATGAATTCTTGCGGCAGGGATTCCCGCCGATAAAGATCGTTCGCGAGGCGATGCTGGGGGACGGTTCACCGACGTTGTGAGACGGCCTCCTGTAACTGCGATAATCAATCTGCAGATGTGAGGCGCGTGGCTTAAACTCTTATCAGAATGAGGACGATGGAATGAGCGAGCAGATTCGGAAGGCAGTCTTTCCCGCGGGCGGGTTGGGAACACGGTTTTTGCCGGCCACAAAGGTCATCCCCAAGGAGATGCTTGCGCTGGTGGACAAGCCCATCATCCAGTACGGGGTGGAAGAGGCGGTTGCGTCGGGCATCGAGCACATCATTATCATCACCGGCCGCGGCAAGGGCGCAATGGAGGATCACTTCGACCACAGCTTCGAGCTGGATGCAACGCTGGAACGGCGCGGCAAGCACGAACTCCTGGCGGTTTCGCGCGGTGTCTCGTCGCTGGCGCGCATCAGTTACGTGCGCCAAAAGGAGCCGCTGGGACTGGGCCACGCCGTTCTCTGCGCCAAGGAGCTGGTGGGCGATGAGCCTTTCGCCGTTCTCCTGCCCGACGATGTAATCGATGCCGAGACGCCGTGCCTCAAGCAGATCATGGATGTCTTCGACGAGCGGGATGGCTCGGTGCTGGCGACGCAGACCGTCGAAGGGCCGGGAATCAGCGCCTATGGCGTGCTGGCCGGTGAGCAGGATGCCGATAACTGGCGGATTTATAACTGCACCGGCATGGTGGAGAAGCCCGCGTTTGCCGACGCGCCGTCAAAGCAGGCTATCGTTGGCCGCTATGTGCTGACGCCGCGCATCTTCGAACTGCTGGAGAAGACCGCTCCCGGCGCGGGAGGCGAGATACAACTTACCGACGGCATCAAGGCGCTGGTCAAGGAAGAGAAGGTCTTCGGTTATACCTTCGAGGGCAAGAGGTATGACGCCGGAGATAAGTTGGGAATGTTGCAGGCGACCGTCGAGTTAGCGCTCAAGCGCAAAGATCTTGGCCCGCAGCTTCGCGCCTATCTGAAGGGACTGGCGCTGTAAGAGCGAGTAAGCGAGTCAGCTTTCTCTCGCGCCGACTCGCTTCTATGCCTTCCATTTGATATTGCAGCCCATTGACGGGCGCTGCTCCGCGGGGACCGGCTTGCCTTCGAGCGTCTGGTCGATGGCGGCGCGCAGATCCTCGCCGGTGACGGAAATCCCGTTGCCCGGACGGCTCCGGTCGAATTGGCCGCGATAAACCAAGCGAAACTCCGCGTCGAAGAGAAAGAAATCCGGCGTACAGGCAGCCTTGTAGGCGCGCGCCACCTCCTGCGTCTCGTCATACAGATAGGGAAAGCGAAAGCTGAAGGTTTCAGCTTGCCGCTTGAGGCCGGCGGGCGCGTCTTCAGGGTGAGTCACGGCGTCGTTGCTGCTGATCGCCGCAATGCCCAGCGGCTTGCCGGCATAATCCACGCCCAGCTTGGCCAGGCCAGCCTCAATGTGTTTCACGTACGGGCAATGGGCGCAGATGAAGAGGACCAGCAATGCCTTGCGGCCACGGAAGTCGTCGCGGCGAACAACCTTGCCGTTGACCACATCGGTGAGCGCAAAATCGGGGGCGGTGGTGCCCAGTTTCAGCATGGTGGATTCGGTCAGTGCCATAACCTTTCCTCCTTGTAGAGTGAATAAGTTTGGGGGTTGTGTTAAAACAGCGGCGTCTGCCGGCCCGGCATCGTCAGGCCGAAGTGCTCGTAGGCCAGACGTGTAGCCACGCGGCCGCGCGGCGTGCGGTCGAGGAATCCAATCTGGATGAGAAACGGCTCGTAGACCTCTTCCAGCGCGTCCTGCTCCTCGGCCAGGGTTGCGGCCAGCGTGCTCAGGCCGACCGGCCCTCCGTCGTACTTTTGGATGATCGCCAGCAATAATCTTCGATCAATTTCGTCGAATCCGTGGGCGTCCACTTCCAGCATGGTGAGGGCGGCGCTGGCCGTAGGCCGGTCGATGATGCCGCTGCCGCGCACCTGGGCGTAGTCGCGCACACGGCGCAGCAGGCGGTTGGCAATTCTCGGCGTCCCGCGTGAGCGCAACGCAATCTCGGCGGCGCCGTCCTGGTCGATGGGAATCTGCATCACCTCGGCCGAGCGCGTGACAATAAAGCGCAGTTCTTCCTCGGTATAAAACTCCAGCCGCAGTAAAATTCCAAATCTCGAGCGCAGCGGCGACGAGAGCAGTCCTGGCCGCGTGGTGGCGCCGATGAAGGTGAAAGGCCGTATCTCCATCACGTGAGTGCGCGCCGCCGGTCCCTGGCCGATGATGATGTCCAGCTTGTAGTCTTCCAAGGCCGTGTAGAGCTTTTCTTCCAGCACTGGCTGCATACGGTGGATTTCGTCCAGAAAAAGCACCTGGCGCTCGCGCAGATTAGTGAGAATGGCCGTCAAATCGCCTTGGATTTGCAGCGCCGGGCCGGAGGTCTGCTGAAAGCCGACATCCAGCTCATTGGCGATGATGGTGGCCAGCGTGGTCTTGCCCAGTCCCGGAGGTCCGAAGAGAAGCACGTGATCGAGGGCCTCGCCGCGGCTTTTAGCGGCCTCCAGAGCGATGGCAAGCTGCTCTTTGGCCTTGGATTGGCCGATGAACTCGCCCAGCCAGCGGGGACGCAGTTTCAGTTCAAAGCCCTGCTCTTCGTCGGCGCGCGAGGCGCTGACCAGTCTTTCCGGAGTGTTGTCGCGGGCGATGGCCATCCTGAGGGAAGTGTAGCGGGTGCGGGTTATGCTGGGCAAAGCGCGGTTGCCAGCCATTCCGTGCTCTGGAGGGCTCATGCAGCCCGGCACGGGCGATATGCTTGAGCCCCCGGCGCTTATTGACTGTCTTGATACCGCGTAACAAGAGTCGTTTTTTCCAGTCATGCGGCTTGGAAATCGAAGGGTATATAGTCGAATGTGGAAGAAAATATCCGACTTCGCCGCGTTCTTGCGGAGCCGAAGCCGTTGGAAGAATGCTAGGAGATGCAAATGTTCAATCGCTTCTGCTTCGGAGCCCTTTTACTCGCAGGCCTTGCTGTGCCGCTTACCAGTTGCAGCAACACCACGGGGCTGACTTCCATCGTTATCAGTCCCAGTGGTTCCAGCGCTGTGACGGTGACGCTGGTGCCTCCTGGCGTTGCGCAGGGGCACGCTCAGTTCACAGCCATCGGCTACTATGGCCACGCCGGCCACCAGGAGACGCGCGATATAACCAGCCAGGTCACCTGGACCTCCAGCCTCACCCAAGTGGCAGTGATTTGCAGCAATGGTTCCCCCTCTCCTTGCACTCCGGCAACGGACGGATTGGCCACGGCCACCGGCTTTACGGCTAATGGCGCATGGACGGGCTTCTCCCAAATCACTGCCAGCGCGCCCGGCTTCAACGGCGATATTGTCAGCAATTCCGCGACCTTCACCGTGACTGCATGCACATCCTGCGCTGGCGGGGGCACTGATGTCACCTCGGTCGCCGTCATTCCAAATACGCAGACAGTTACATCTTTGGGCGTTCCCGTTCAGTACGAAGCACTCGGAACGACCTCCAGCGGTGCCTCGGTTGCCCTCACCAATTTGTCCGGAGTGCAATGGAACTCCAGCAACCCATCCGTTGCATCAATCGGCGCGACTACCGGGTTGGCCACCACGCTCGGATCTGGCACTACGACTATCACAGCCATCTTCCTCAATGCGGATGGCACCGCGGCCGAAGGCAATGCAACCCTTACCGTGCAAGCGGTGGTAGGGTCCGCGGAGCCTCTCACTTCGATGACCGTTGCGCCCAACGCGCAGACGGCTTTGGCTGTCGGACAAACCTCCCAATTCCTCGCCATTGCCACTACAGGCACAGGAACATCGGTCAACCTCACTGATCAAGGCGCCACAATCGATAATTATCAGATCAAAGCCGCCCTCTGGTCGTCCAGCGATTCATCCGTTGTCTCCATCGACCAAAACACAGGAATCGCCAAGTCAGTCGGGCCGGGCGCAGCCGTGATTACGGCCATTGCAACCAATCCGGACGGGAGTGTCGTGACGGGCACATCCCAGTACACGGTGTCACTGTCAACATCCTCCTCTGCGGAGCCTCTGACGGCGCTGACTGTTGCCCCGGCTTCGGAGATGGTGCAGGTCGGCAATACAGTCGCCAACTTCCTTGCCATCGGCACCACCGGCTCCAGCACCACGGTGAATCTGACCGATCCCGCCACCTATTCCGTGCCTACCGGGACCATCCAGTGGGCGCAATGGCTTTCCAGTAACCCGGCCGTGGCCACCATTGATCCCAACACCGGTGTCATCAACGCCAAGTCCGCCGGCGTTACCGCCATCACAGCCATCGCCACCAATCCCGACAAGACCATTGTGACCGGCAGCGCGTTGCTGACAGTGAACTCAGTCGCGGCCGAACCGCTGGTTTCGCTGGCCATTCTTCCCGCCACGCAGACCTCTCTGGCCACCGGTCCAACGGCCAACGTCAACTTCATCGCCATCGGCACCACCGCTTCGGGCGCTACCGTCAACATGAATCAGGCCTACACCGTGCCGGGATCATCGCCCACAGTCACCATTCCCGCCGCTACCTGGAGTTCCAGCAACCCGGCGGTTGCCAAATTCCTTACGCCCGCAACCCCGAATGTTGCCACGCCACTCGCAGCCGGCACCACTGCCATCACGGCCATGGTCATCAATCCTGACAACAGCGTGGTAACGGCCAGCGCAGCTTACACGGTGACAGCCCCCTCGGCTACGGAGCCTTACGTCTCGCTGGCCATTGTTCCAGCTACGCAAACATTAACCGCGACGGGGCAGACCGCACAGTTTATTGCTATCGGAACCACGAGCACGGGCGCTACGGCGGATCTGTCCGGTAAGGCAATATGGGGAAGCAGCAACCCTGCTGTGGCCCAGGCCACCGCAGTCGGAAATGGACAGTTTGCCGCGGGTACTACTGACGGCGTCACCGCTATCACCGCCACCGTTCCAAATGCCAGTGTCGGTGGCGCTGCCGGCGACACGACTTCGGTGACGGCAAGCGCAGCCTTGACGGTTGATCTTTCCGCTACGCCGGAACCGCTGCTCTCCATGTCCATCCTGCCAGACTCACAATCGGCGGCCGTTGGGCAACCGGTTCAACTCCTGGCGATTGGGACATTCTCTTCCAGCGCACCTGCTTCGATCGGGCCCGGCCAACAGAACATGGCCAGTGCCAAGGTCTCGGCCATCTACACGGTCAACTGGTACTCAAGCAATCCGTCGGTAGCCACGATTTGCAGCCAGGGCCTTCCCGCTCCCGCCTGCACCGGTGTGCCGGACGGGCTTGTGACAGGTGTAAGCGCGGGCACCACTGCCATCACCGCCATCGCGTCAGGCAATACTGACCATAGCCAGGTGACTGCCACAGCAACCTTCACCGTGTCGGGACTATCTGCCAGCACGATTTCAGCGTTGTCCATCTTTCCAGCTTCGCAGACGATTACGATGCCCGAAGTCGGACAGCCTAATCCAACCGTCAACCTGGTCGTGATTGGCACCAATGGTGCGGGACTTCAGAGCAACGTGACATCGCAGATCTCCTGGACCTCCAGCAATCCGGCGGTAGTGCCTACGACCAACTGCTCCGTCCCAGGATCCACCCCGGCAACCGGCTGCAATATCATCTCCGGGCCCAACTCGGCGGTGGTAACGGCCATTGGCCCAGGCACGACCACCATCACGGCCAGCTTTACGAATCCTTCCGTTGGTGGGGTTGCGTCGTCCGTAGTGACCCAGATAGCTACTCTGACGGTTACCGGTCCGGCGGCGGAGCCGTTGCTTTCGATGGCCATCCTTCCCAATGCGCCATCAGTGCAATATCCGACTCAAACCACGCAGCTCACCGCGATCGGTACTTTCTCGCAAGCACCTGTCACGCAGAATCTCACAAATACAGTCACTTGGAGTTCCAGTAATCCGTCAATAGCCACGGTTTGCAACGCGGTAGCGACTACTTCTCCTGCCGTTCCAGTTTCATGCGCAACAACGCCTGGGCTGGTTACGGGTATAGCACAGGGAACGGTAGCCATCACGGCCACAACAACAAACACTGATGGTTCATTTGTGTATGCTACTGTGCCCTTCACGGTGCAGGCGGGAAGCGCATTGCAGATGAGCGCACTGACCATCGTTCCGGACTCTCTCACACTCTCCGCTACAGGTCAACCCGGCTCCTTGATTGCGCTCGGCACTTCTACAGTCTCTGGTCTGCAACAGGATGTGACAGACTCGCCGCAGCTTGCGTGGAGTTCCAGCAATCAAGCGATTGCCACAGTCAGCACATTAGGCGCGCAAACGCAAACCTGCACTCTCAACAATGCCACGCCTCCTGTCCAGGTATGCACATCCGACTTGCCCGGCGTGGTCAAGGGCGTGAGCGTAGGTTCAACCAATATTGCGGTGGAATGGACGAACCCCGCATCTGGCTCGAATCCCGCCACCGTAGTGACAGCGACAGCGAATATCACTGTGACATCCACACCCGCGGCCGAACCACTACTTGCAATCTCTATCTCGCCGGCAGCGGTCTCAATCAGCGATTTGGATGGGACCGCGCAGTTCCTTGCGTTTGGAACCTTCTCGACCGCCCCCACCACAATGGACATCACCAACGGCTTCTTCCACGCCGGTTTCTCCAGCCCACAGTACCCCAGCTCAGCTTGCACCGATGCTTATGCCACCGCAGACGCCGCCGTTTACGCCGCGGATGTTGCCGCGAACCCGCCACTCGCTGTGGATAATCTTCCAAACCCTCAATGCCAGTTCACCCAGGTCACCTGGGTTTCTCTCCCGGATCCTTTTGACTTCCCAATCAACTCCGCTGGAGCTGCGGGGGGCAAGGGCGGACTCATTACAGCCTATAATGCCGGAACTGATGAGGATGTCTATGCTGTGGCTGCGAACCCGGACGGCACCCTCGTTTACGGCTCAACCGGTCCCAGCGGCGGGAACGACGCGACCTTCAGTTGCCCCTATATAGCGCCTACCTACGCTATTTTGAGCGACATCGACGGCGTCATAATTTACGACTACAATACGGTCGTCAACCCTGGCTCCTGTAACAGCCTCACGGTAAGCACCTCGCTCTTTTCCACGCTGACCGTCTTTAACGCAAGTGAGACGAGCACCGGCCTGAATCAGAGCAATTGGCTGATTACCGCTCCGGATACGACAAATACCACGCAGAATATTATCCATTGCGGCCCGGGTTCACTCACTGGCGGCTCTGTCTGCGAGGCGACGTATCCCACCGGCACAACCGTAACCGTGACCGCTCCCGCCCAAGCGGGTGTCACCTTCGACGGATGGTCCCAAAACTGTACTCCCACTGCGCCCATTTCAGCGGCAGGGCCAAACTCCTGTACTGTGGTGGTGGGAGGAACTTGCACCTACAACATTATCACCGCAACAAACGAGTGCCCCGCGTCCAACGTCTCCGTAGGAGCCATCTTCAACTAGGGCCTCAGCAAATAGTAATCGCAGAAAAGCCGCCCCGAAGGGCGGCTTTTCTGCGTTATGGCCGTGCCATCGGCGCCGGCAACCGCTGCACTATTCTTCACACCGGCGCTTTTGCCTCTGGCCAATAGCGGAAGGCGCGAAAGGTGGCTTTGCCCGATCCGACCGAATAGATGGCAGGGCGTACATCAAGAAAACCGCCCAGAACATTGTGCTGCATCCCTGAAATCTCGGCCGATTCCGGCGTCTTCTTCCAGGATTGGCCGGGAAGCCGGTAGTAAAAATCAATCTCCTGCCGGTCGTTGACGATGCGCAGGGTAGCGCGTGTTGCGCCAGCCTCATGGCGTTCAGGGATATAGCCGTTGGCCAGGCGGACGCCGATCCCCCTGGAATCGAGCTGAATGCCGGTCGTGTGCTGCGGGTCATAGAAGAGCATCAGGCCGCTCTCGCAACCGGACTCCACTTCGACGTCAATCTCGGCCGTATAAGAATGGCCGCCAACCGGGGTGGTGAGGGCCGAGGTGTCAACCAGCGACTTTCCGCGAGCAGCCAGTGTGAGCGCGCCGCTGCCGGTGGAGAAGCGGGCGGGGTCGAACTCATGCCAGAAGCCCCACTGTAGCCCCAGTTCCGGCGCTGTGAAGTCGTCAGAGGGATCGAGGAACGGCTGCTGGCTCGCTCCTGGAACGGGCATGGGAATCGCCGCGTCGGCCTTCACGCCGGCGGGCAGCCGGAACCAGCCGTCCGCGGTCCACTCGATGGGCAGCAGCAACAGTTGGCGGCCCAGGGTACGGTAGCCGTTCTCATAAGAGTGGACAGTGATATACCACTTGCCCTCCGGCGTATCGACCAGGCGGCCATGCCCCATGCTGAGCCAGCGGTCGTCGCGCGAGCGCGTGTGAACAACCGGGTTGTAGGGCGAAAGCTCCCAGGGGCCGTCGGCGTGGCGGCTGCGGGCGCTGACCACGGAGTGGCTGGTGCCGGGGCCTGCGGTGCCGCCCTCGGCCACATTCATGTAGAACCAGCCATTGCGCTCCAGCAGCTTCGGCCCTTCCAGGCAGGTGCATTCCATGCGCGTCGTGGCGGGCACGGGCCAGGGAGTGAAGACGGTGCGCGGCGCGCTCTTGACGGCCAGCCCATCGGCGGTCAGCTCGGCCATCTGCCCCCCGGCCATGTACAAAAAGCGGCGGCCGTTCTCGGCGATGTGGGCGGGGTCGATGGAGTTAATGCCGAGATCGATCGGCTCCGACCACGGCCCGGTGGGATGATCGGCGTGGATTACCCGCAAGCGGCCGTCGGCGGGGAAATAAATATAAAAATGGCCCTGGTACTCGCAGAGGTAAGGCGCCCAGACCGTTCCCGCGTAGCGGTGCAGGCCGGCGGCGACCGGGTGCCAGTTCACCAGGTCGCCGCTGTGCCAGATGAGCAGTCCCGGAGCGTAGTCGAAGCTGGAGTGCGTGAGGTAAAAGTCGTTGCCCACGCGGATCGGGCTGGCGTCGGGATGGTCGCCGCCGAGGATGGGATTGCGATATGTGGCCGTGGCTGGTCCGGCCAGGGCGAAGCTGGTTTTGGATGCAAGGGCGAGGGCGGAGGCGTTCACTACAAAGCGGCGTCGAGTGAGCATGATGAGGCCAGTGTAGCCTCCCAGAGAATGAGGAGTAAAGCGTTGCGACCGATCAACACGCGACGGCACTACTCAGGATGGGTTGCGGACGGGGAAAGGACGAAGTCAGCCGGGGAGCGTGCGGGAAGGTAAAAGTGGGCGTCCAAATCGGCCTCCAGAACGGCGGAGACTTCGGGCTTGCCGGGCCGAACGTGAACGTGAATTTGCTTGTGCTTCAGCAATTCCAGCCACTCCCACGCCTGCTCTTTGTCTGGAAAGAAGCGCGAAAAACTCCCCGAGAAATAGCTAGCCACGCCCGCATCCAGAACTGTGTAGGAGTATTTGAAGGTCGCGTTGAATTGTCGCTGGCTGCCAAAGAATTTGGTCCCCGCGGCTACGTCGATGTCCAGAACCTTCCCTTCCACGATAGGCCAGTGCCGCGCCAGACGGGCATTGCGGCGTTTGATCCGGCGCTGCAAGAACGCAGTAAGCGCGCCCCCAACGAGCGGGATCAGCGTGTGAAGGGGCATCCAGGTGTGGAAGGAGTTCCACCGAATCCGCTTCAGCAGATCAACGATTTCAGGGATGGCCATCAAGCAAAACCTCAACCGAAAGCTCTCAACCAGGGCCTGAGGTAGTGTTAGCTGGCCTTAGCATACATCAGATCGTGATAAACAGCCGAATCAAAGAGCGAGAACAATCAGTTGGAGCGTTTACACTGGTAAGGTTCCACTCAGCGTGATGACCCATCGCTTCCAACGGATTCGCCGCTTTCGCTTCAATCTGCCGCAGCGCATTGCGGCGGGGCTGCTGGGGGTGTTTCTTCTCCAGGGACTGTGGCTTATCGCCCGCCAGGCGCTCTCCGAGCGCGATTATCAATATGCGCGTTGCGGGCGCGAGATGTGGGAGCAGCCATTACAACTGAGCGGTTCCTTCACCAGTTGCGGAAACATCCCCGATGGAGTTCTGGCCTACCGGCTGGCCGGGCTGCCGTTGACGTTGAACCTGCTGGCCGAGCGCGCTCTCGACCGCTTCCGCTCACCCGGAGACCGCGTAGTGCAAACCGAAGGCGAGCTAAGCAGTTGGGAGCTGCGCCACCAGCTCCGTTACACACCGCTGCTGCTGCGCCTGCCGTTTCTCGCCGCCGGATGTCTGCTGGGCGGATGCCTCTGGTGGGTGACGCGGCGGCTATACGGCAACCTGGGTGGCTACACGGCGCTGGCTTTCTATTGCTTTTCTCCACCGGTGCTGCGGGCCTGCGTTGCGCCCACCCCGGAGGTGCTGGCGGCGCTGGGAGTCTTTGGCGGCGTCTACACCTGCATCGGCGTAGCTCATGCCATGCAGGGACCGCGCCGCAAGTGGCGTCCGCGCATCTTTCTGCTCACCGCGATCTTTGCCGTGGCGGCTGCCTCGCACATCGCCTCGCTGCTGGTTGTGATCCTCGCCGGCTTGGCGCTGATGCTGTGGGTTGCCGAGGGGCGCAGAAGCCAGGTGCTGCCGCTGGTGCTCATCGCCGCGGCTGGCGCGTTCGTGCTGCTCTTCGCCTGCTACGGCTTCTCGCCGCAGGCCTTCAGCGCGTTCTTCCAATCTCACGCAGCCCTTTTAGGCCTCTCGTTCGACCCTGCGAAGCGATTTTTCTCCACGCTCTCGAACACCGGCATCACCCTGGCCACCTCTGCCGCGCTGGCGCTTTATATCGCTCAGCGCCGCTCGCGCTACTTCGGCAATACGGCTCCGTTGCTCTGCGCTGCGGTGCTCTTCCTTCTTGTCACAAAAGGCGCTCCCGGTGCCTCGTGGCTCTGGGCGCTGACCTTTCTCTTCACCTTTGTGGGTGGAGTCTTCGCTGACGCCTATGAGAGCAAACGCGGACGGCTTGCCCTGGGCGCCGCTGCGGCCATCGTGCTGCTGCAAGCAGTCCTCTGTGTAGTGAGTTTGCCCGGGCTGCTGTAGAAGTGAACAGATCGGCCGACATGCAGACTGTTGAACGAATTACCTGGTCAAATTTTCCGTCCGCCCGCCAGTGATTCTGACTGGATTGAGTGAAGACACGGGCGAAAACTAGGCCAAAAAGAGGACCGGAACTGCGGCCAAATCCAAGCCCAAACCGAAGCCCGCGGCGCATCGCGCGGCGTAACTGGCCGAAGCGCTTAAAGAAGCGCCTCGGAAATGCTATAAATTCAAGCAGAATAAGGACTTAATTCTTTCACTCAACCTTGCTAAAACCCACCCTGAAAGGGTAAAATAAAAGCACAGCCCACCGAGCTCGGCACCGTTTTTACCACAACCCTTTTGCCGCCTCTCTTTGAGCAAAGAAAACCTTATGGCAGACGATCAGAACCCCCAGCTTCCTCTCGAAGGCGGTACGCCGCCGAACATCAACGCAAGCTATCTCCCCATGAACATCGAAGAGGAGATGCGCCGCTCTTATCTGGCCTACTCGATGTCGGTGATTGTCGGGCGTGCGCTGCCCGATGCCCGTGACGGCCTCAAGCCCGTGCATCGCCGCATCCTCACCGCGATGGACCGCGAAGGCCTGCAGCACAGCAAGCGCTACTCCAAGTGCGCCGGCGTGGTGGGCGAGTGCCTGAAGAAGTATCACCCCCACGGCGACTCTTCCGTCTATGACGCTCTCGTCCGCATGGCGCAGCCGTGGTCCTTGCGCTATCCCCTCGTTGACGGCCAGGGAAACTTCGGCTCCATCGATGGCGATCCGCCTGCTGCCTACCGTTATACCGAGTGCCGCATGGAGCGAATCGCCGAGGCGATGATGGCCGACATCGAAATGGAGACCGTCGATATGGTGCCCAACTTCGATGAAACCATCGAAGAGCCGACGGTCCTGCCCACGCGCATTCCCACGCTGATTGTCAACGGCTCGAACGGCATCGCTGTCGGCATGGCCACCAACATTCCGCCGCACAATCTCACTGAGGTGGCCAACGCGGCCATTGAGCTGGTCAACAATCCCAGCGCCGGCCTCGCCGAGGTGCTCAAGCACGTGCAGGGGCCGGACTTCCCCACCGGCGGCTTCCTCTATGGCAAGTCCGGCATTCCGCAGGCCTACAAAACCGGGCGCGGCCGTTTCCTGATGCGCGCCCGCATTGCCCTTGAAAGCCTGACCAAGGAAAAACAGGCCATCATCGTCACCGAAATTCCTTATCAGGTAAACAAGTCCAAGCTCATCGAGCGTATCGCCGAGCTGGTCACCGACAAGATCGTTGACGACATCAGCGACGTTCGCGACGAGAGTGACCGTGATGGCATGCGCATTGTCATTGAGCTCAAGCGCGGCGCGCAGCCGGAGATCGTCCTCAATCAGCTCTACAAGCACACCCAGATGCAAGAGAGCTTCTCCATGATCTTTCTCGCGGTGCTCAATGGGCAGCCGCGCGAGTTGAGCCTCGATCAGGCGATCCACGCCTTCATCGACCACCGCATCGACGTGGTGCAGCGGCGCACCGTATTCCTGCTCAAGAAAGACCGCGCCCGCGAGCACGTCCTCGAAGGCTACAAGATTGCGCTCGACAATCTCGACACCGTCATTCGCATCATTCGCGGTTCCGGCTCGCGCGTCGAGGCGCGTGAGAATTTGTATGCCTGGGGGAAGGGAACCGAGATTGTTCTCAACCTCGACCGCGAGCGTCTGCCGCACGAGGAAAAGGGCCTCACGTTGCGTCAGATCGACGCCATTCTCGAACTGCAACTCTATCGCCTCACCCAACTCTCCATCGATGAGCTGCTCAACGAATTAAAGCAGGTGCGCGAGCGCATCGCCGAGTACGAAGCCATCCTGGCCAGCGAGGTCAAGCTGCGCGCGGTCATCGTCAAGGAACTGGAAGAAGTGCGCGACAAATACGGCGACGCGCGCCGTACGCAGATCGTCGACGAGTCCGCCGAGTTGCAACTCGAAGACCTCATCGCCGACGAGCAGGTCGCGGTCACGGTCAGCCATCAGGGCTACCTCAAGCGCACGCCGATTTCGATCTATCGCCAGCAGCGCCGCGGCGGACAGGGGCGCATGGGCATGAAAACGCGCGAAGAGGACTTCGTCGCGCAGTTGATCGTCGATTCCACCCACGCCTATCTGCTCTGCTTCACCAATACCGGCCGCGTTTACTGGCTCAAGGTTTATGAGATTCCCGACGTCGGTGCGGCTGGCAAGGGCAAGTCGATGCAGAGCTTGCTCGCCCTGCAGCCCGGCGAAAGTGTGCGTGCTATTCTGCCCGTGCGCGACCTTGAAGAAGAGGGCAAGTTCATCTTCTTCTCTACCCAAAAAGGAACCGTCAAAAAGACGCCGCTCAAGGACTTCTCCAACGTCATGTCGCGCGGCATCATCGCCATCGGCATCGACGATGGCGATGAACTGGTCAAGGCCTGCATCACCGACGGCTCGCAGATCGTCTTCCTCGCCACCCATCTCGGCATGGCCATCCGCTTCGACGAAAACGACGTCCGCTCCATGGGACGGCCGGCCTACGGCGTGCGCGGCATTGACCTCGCCAAAGACGATTACGTCGTCGGTGTTGCGGTCACGCCCAAGGAGCACGAGCCGGGTGAGTATCGCATCCTCGCCATTACGGAAAACGGCTTTGGCAAGCGCACCAATGTGGAGATGTACCGCCTGCAAACTCGCGGCGGCAAGGGCGTCAAGAACATGGCCGTCACTCCGCGCATCGGACGCGTAAGCAGCATTCAACTGGTCGACGACGCCAGCGAATTGATGGTCATCAGCCAGTTTGGCAAGATCATCCGCATCGACACCAAGACCATCCGCGCCGCCGGCCGCGCCACTCAGGGTGTCCGCCTGCTCAACCTGGAATCTGACGACAAGGTTGCCGCCGCGGTCATCATTCCGCCCGAAGAGCTGAATGGCAACAACCACGACGAGCCAACGCTTCTCCAATGATCGGTTTTTGCGGAATCCCGGGTCTCGGAATGAGACCTGGGATTCCCGGCACACCTGAGGCAAGAATGACACTTGTTGAAGCTTTACAAATGTTCAACCGTAAAGAACGATATTGGTTAATCAGAAATGCACTAGGGGAAAACAGCGAAAAGCTTGATCTTGATTTTGAATTTCGTAATTCGCTAAAAAAAGAACTTCCCATTGATGTGCCAGAGGCTGCTTGGTGGGCGATGGACTATCACCTCGACTGGCTTGTTGGCGCTCTTCACTTGTTCAACTGTCAAGGCGAAGAAACCGCACATGAGAAACCAATCGACAATAAACAAAATCTGTTTAATGGCACCATACAGGATATCGACTTTATTGTTGCTTTCGATAATATACTGATCTTTATCGAAGCCAAGGGTGATGCCGCCTGGGATTGTAATCAGCTCAACTCAAAAATTGACCGCCTTCAGAATATCGCAAAAGAATTTAAATGCGTCGAAACGCATTTTATTTTAATGTCCCCGAAACCCCCGCAAAAAAAGAGAATGAAAAGTATTAAACAACCTAGAATGGATTGGATTTTTTCCGGAGACAAACCCCGGTGGCTACCTTTGCAAATTAAGGATGAGCACAACCTGAATATAACGGGATTCGATGACTTTTATAGAGTGGAGCGCCGTAACAAAAAAAATACCCCCTGCAAAGATGGAGAGTTTCTTCTTGTGAAAAAAACTTAAACCTTATCTTCGAATTTAATCAACGTACCAGTAATAGGCGGGCGGGTTCTATAAATGGGGATGTCAAGTAATAATGCTTCGGTGATCCGCCGGATGCCCCATCTTTTCTGCATCTTTCTGTGGATAGGATGGGATACAACAAACCAGAATCAGCGTGCTCTAAAGGTTGCGAAAAAATCGATCCGGAGGAAGACGGGGTTTAAAGCCCGGTAAAAAGTCTATCGAATCCTCGCGGGCTATAGCCCCGTAAAAAAGACCGGCCCGCTTCTCATGATGAGGAGCGGGCCGGTCTTCTGTTGGCCTTCGATTAGGGTCAGGCTTTGGCGGAAGTCAGCGCGCCCAGGTCGGCGGCCAGCTTCTCGGTGGAGAAGGCTTCAATCAGATCGCCTTCCTTGATGTCGTTGAAACCGCTGAGGCCGATGCCGCACTCCATGCCGTTGGTGACTTCGCGAGCGTCATCCTTGAAGCGCTTGAGGGAGCTGACCTTGCCCTTGAAGAGCTGCTCCGTGCCGCGCATGACCTTGATCTCGGCGTCGCGGCGGAGGACCCCATCCTGCACTCTGCAGCCGGCGATGGCGCCAACCTTGGGAATGTGGAAGACGTTGATGACCTCGGCGCGGCCCAGGTAGTTCTCCTTGAAAACAGGTTCGAGAAGCCCCAGCATTGCCAGACGCATCTCGTCCTGCAACTCGTAGATGATGGAGTGAAGGCGAATCTGGACGTTCTCCTGCTGCGCCAGTTCGGCGGCCTTGCGCTCAGGTCGGACGTTGAAGCCGATGATGATGGCGTTCGACGCTGTGGCCAGAAGAACATCGGATTCCGTAATCGACCCGACGCCGCTGTGGATAACCTTGACCCTCACCTTCTCGGTGGACATGAGAACCAGTGAATCAGCCAGCACTTCAACCGAACCGGTCACGTCGCCCTTGATGATCAGCGGAAGATCCTTGACGCCGGCGGTGCGAATCTGCTCCGCCAAGCCTTCCAGCGAGACTCTGGAGCTCTTGGCCAGTTGGGCGTCGCGCTCCTTCATCTTGCGGTATTGTGCGATGCCCTTGGCCTTGTCGCGGTCGGCTACCACCAGAAAGGTGTCGCCGGAGTCGGGCATGGCTTCCAGACCGAGGACTTCGATCGGCGTGGAGGGACCGGCTTCTTCAATGGCGCGTCCGCGGTCGTCGAACATGGCGCGAACCTTGCCGAAGGTGTTGCCGACAATGTAGCTGTCGTTGAGGTGGAGGGTGCCATCCTGCACCAGCACGGTGGCCACGGCGCCGCGCCCGCGGTCGAGCTTGGCCTCGAGAACACTGCCGACAGCTTTGCGGCCAGGGGTCGCCTTGGGCGCCTTGATGTCGGAGACCAGGCAGATCATTTCCAGCAGCAGATCGAGGTGGATGCGCTTTTTGGCGGAGACCTCGACGAAGACGGTGCCCTCGCCGGCAGCGGCCCACTCTTCAGGTATAAGTCCGCGGTCGGCAAGCTGCTTTTTCACGCGCTCGGGGTTGGCGTTGGGCTTGTCGATCTTGTTCACCGCAACGATGATGGGAACATTGGCAGCCTTGGCGTGGTCGATGGCCTCCAGGGTTTGTGGCATGACGCCATCGTCGGCGGCCACCACGATCACCACAATGTCCGTGACCTTGGCGCCGCGCGCTCTCATGCGGGTGAAAGCTTCGTGGCCAGGGGTGTCAAGGAAGACAATCTCGCGGCCGGAGGCCGGCGAGCCTTCCTTGGAGAACTTCACCTTGTATGCGCCAATGTGCTGGGTAATGCCGCCGGCTTCGCCCGCCGCTACGTCGGTTTCCCGAATGGCGTCTAGCAGCGAGGTCTTGCCGTGATCGACGTGGCCCATCACGGTCACAACCGGCGAACGGGGCACTTCGAGTTCGCCGGTGTTTTCGGCCTCGAGAACCTCCTCGATGGCCTGGTTGGCAATCTCTTCCTCGTAGCTGATGACGGTGGCGGCGGCGCCGAACTTGGCGGCTACGTCCTTAACCATCTCGGCGTCGAGGGATTGATTAACGGTGACGAAGATGCCGCTCATCAGCAGGGTGGCGATCAGGTCCTTGGCGCGTACTTCGAGCTTTTCGGCCAGATCCTTGACGCTGATGCCCTCGGTGACGGTAATCTCGCGGGTAATGGGCAGCGGTTCCCCGCCGTATTGCACCCCGCCATAACGTGGCGGCGGCACAAAGCCCTTCATCGGGCCTTCCTTCGTCTTGGGATACTGCGGACGGCCGCCGCGGCCTCTGGATGGGGCACGCTGCGGACGCGGTGCCTCGCCTGATGGCGCGCCGCCGGGGCCGGGACGCGGTCCACCGAAGCCACCGGGACGCGCTGCCCCGGCATAGCCGGGACGCGCGCCATAGGCAGGACGGCTGCCGGGCGCTCCGGGAGCGCCGGTCCCACCCGGTCCAGCGTAGCCGGTGCGGGTGGGGTGCTTGGGTCGCGGACCGCCGGGGAACTGGCCGGCTGCTCCCGCAGGGCCTCCGGGGGTGCGCTGCGCATAGCTGCCTGGACCGCCGTAGGGCCTGTTGCGGTCGAAGATGGGTCTGCCGCGCTGAATCCCGCCGGCGGCGATTCCGGTGTTGGCCTGTGGCGGAGGTACAACCACTGGAGGCGCCTTGTAAACCGGACGCGGGCCCGTTTGTGGCATCACCACGCGCCGCGCGGGCAGCGCCGGAGTGGGCGACGCGATGTGCGTATGCCCTTTGGTGCGATGAACAAGCGGTTGCGCGGGCGCAGCGGCGGCTTCCAGCGTGGAAGCGGCTGAAGAAGCTTCCTTTTCGGGCGCGGCGACGGCTGCTTCGGCCACCGGAAGAGTCTCACTCGAAACAACAGCTTCTGCGACCGTGGCGGAGGCGGCAGGCGCTGTGGGAGCCTGCGTTGCGGCAGTGACAGCAACTTCAGGTGCCGCCACCGAAGGCGCGGCGGGCTTGACTGGCTTCTCGACAGCGGGCGGCTGAGCTTCGTGGAGAACGGGGGCAGCGGGTGGCTTGACCACCACGGCTACGGGCGGCGCAACAACCACGGCCGGACGCTGTCCAGCTACGGCGCTGGCCGGAGCTTTGGCCACCACCGGCTTGACCGGCGGGCGAGTGGCAATCGCGGGCGGAATCGGCGGATGGACGATGATCGGCGGCGCGGAGCGAGGCAGCGGAACGATCTTGCGAGGTTCTGGGCGAGCGGCCGTGGCGGCGGGCGGGGCAACGGCGATAACCGGCGGCGCTGGTCGCGCGGGCGTCTGCGCGGGCGGAGTCACCTGCGGCTTAGCCGGGGCGTGACTCTGCCGCGCTGCCGCTTCTTCTTCCTGCTTTTTGGCCAGAACGGCCTTCAGCACGTCGCCGGGCTTGGAGATATGCGAGAGGTCAATCTTGGGCGCGATGCCCTGTTGGGCACGCGTGCCTTGCGCGCTCGACTGGCTCGCGGGCCGCGATCCACGCTCAAAATGAGCCCGCACCTTGTCGGCCTCGTACTCCTCCAAAGAACTGGAGTGGGTCTTGCCGGCGTCCAGGCCGAGCTCTGCCAATATGTCAAGAATCTGCCGACTCTTGACTTCCATCTCGCGAGCGAGATCGTTGATCCGAACCTTACTCATCCGCCTCTTTTCAAATTGTGCTTTCCAAAGCCGTTAGTCGCTCATAGCTACCTCGTGGCATTGGCTGGTCTGTAAGTTGTTGCCTACCTGGGCTGGCGAGTAGCGGCGCATCTTATGCGCCGTCCTCTTTGGCCGCCTGCTCGTCCGTTGTCGCGCTTTCCGTATCAACTTCTTCCAGCAGCGGCTCTTCCGTGCTTTGAGCATCCTGCTCAAGCGCCTCAGCCGGCTGGTCTTGCAATGTTTCCACTTCCGCTTCGTCGGCGGGGGGAATATCCACAACGGCCGCTTCGGCACCGCTGCGATACTCCTCCGTATCCTCTTCGGCAGCGTGCACATTCTCCGCTTCAGTGATCACCGCTGCGTCGTTTTCCGCTTCCGCTTCGCCGGTTTCCCTGACCACTTCGCGCTCTTCTTCCGTCGCTGACCCATCAGGACTCTCGCCTTCGGCCTCTTCAGACGCGCGTGCCGCCTCGTTCTCTTCAAACTGGCCAAAGTAGTGGCGCACGGCGATGCTGATCTTTTCCAGCGTCTTTTCGCCGATACCGGGAATCTCTTCGAGCTGTTCGGGCGTCATGTCGGCAAGCGCTTCGACGGTGGTGATGCCCGCCGCAACCAGCTTCTGAATGATCCCGTCGCCCAGCTCCGTCACTTGCTCGATAGGCGTCGAGGGTCCGCCGGAGAGAGCCTGCATCTGCTGCTCAACCTCTTGCCGCTTCTCCTCTTCGCTCTTGATGTCGATCTTCCAGCCCAGCAGCTTGGCGGCAAGACGCACGTTCTGCCCCTTCTTGCCAATGGCCAGAGAAAGTTGCGTGTCGTCCACAATCACTTCAAGCTGTTTATCGGTCAGGTCGGCGATGGAAACGCGGCTGACCTTGGCTGGCTGCAAGGCCTTCTCGGCAAAGGTGGTGATTTCGTCCGAATACTCAATGATGTCGATCTTCTCTCCGCGCAACTCGCGGATGATCGATTGCACCCTCATGCCCTTCATACCCACGCAGGCGCCTACCGGGTCCACATCCTTGTCGCGGCTCTGGACGGCAATCTTGGTGCGCTCGCCGGCTTCGCGCGCAATAGCCTTGATCACCACGGTGTTGTCGTAAATCTCCGGCACCTCCGACTGGAAGAGGTTCTGCACCAGCTCCGGCGCGGCGCGGCTGACGATCACCTGCGGTCCCTTGGCGGCGCGGTCCACCTTGAGCAGGACAACCCGCACCCGCTCGCCAATGGAGAACTGCTCCAGCCGTGACTGCTCCCGCTTGGGGCAGCGCGCCTCGGCCTTGCCCAGGTCGTAGATGATGTCCTGGCCCTCGATGCGCTTGACCGTCGCGTTCAGCACTTCTTTTTCGCGGTGCGCGTACTCCTGGAAGACCGTGTCGCGCTCGGCCTCGCGCACCTTCTGGAAGATCACCTGTTTGGCCAATTGCGCGGCAATGCGCCCCAGTGGCGTAGTGTCGCGATAGAAACGAAGCTCGCTGCCTACTTCCACCTCCGGCGAAAGCGCCTTGGCCTCGCTGAGCGTGATCTGGTTCAAGGGATCCTCAATCGGCTCATCGTCGGCCACCACCGTCTTGTAAATGTAGGCCAGAATCTCGCCCGTCTCCTTGTTCAGCTCGCCACGCATATTCTCCTGGGTCTTGTAGAACTTGCGCGTGGCCAGGGCGATGGCCTCCTCGACCGCGCCCACAACAATCGCGGGGTCGATGCTCTTCTCTTGGCTCAAAAGCTCGATGCTCTGATACAAAACGCTGGCCATACTCTGCTTGCTCTCTCTTGTTCGCTCGGCCCAGGACGATTCGCGCCCAGCCGGTTGCTGTTTCATGTTCAGTTAAGTCGGGGGTCTAGTCCCTAGTCCCTGTTCCCTAGTCCCTGCTTCAACTAAATCTCCGGCACCAGTTGCGCCTTCTCAATGTTCTCCAACGCAATCTCCACCGTACTCACGCCGGCCTTCCGGCTCTTGCTGTTCTGCTTCACCGCGTTCAGGTCTAGCGTAATCGTCGCGGGTGCCCCAGCGGGTGCCCCAGGTCCCTCGCTTTTGGGGACCTGGGAAACAAACCCCGCCAGCCGCCCATGCCAATGCCTGTTATTGCGGATCGGCTCGAAGGTCTGCACCTTGACCAGCGATCCGGCAAATCGTTCAAAATCAGCGGGCCGGATCAGCTTGCGATCCAACCCCGGAGAACTGGCTTCCAGCGTATACTCCGCGCCCGGAACTAGATCTTCCACGTCCAGCAGCACACCAAAATCCCGGCTGAAAGCCGCGCAATCCTCGTGGGTCACGCCCGAAAGTTGCTCCAAACGACTCGCGTCAAGCCTTCCCTCGGCCAAAAATCCCGGCAAATCCTCAATTGTTCCGGCTGCAATCGCCGCCTTCAGCCGTGCGCGGCCCTCGGCGTTCTTCTCCAGAGAAACGCGCAACGTGCGCTCCTTCGCCGGGCCCATGAACTCAATCTCCACCACTTCCAGCCCATGCGAGGCGGCCACGCGCTCCGCCGCCAATCGAATTGCTTCCAGCTTGACTGCCATCGTTTTTACACCCCATCGAGCAAAAATCGCTCGCTGGGGACCCCGTTTCCTGCACGCCGGCCCATTCAAGGACCAAAAATCACAGCATTTGCCTGAATGACCGCCGATTTCTCGCGAAACATCCCGGCTTTTGCCGCAAATAAAAAGTGGGCTGTAAGCCCACTCATCTCTCCGCCAGCCGGTGCGGTCACGGCAACTCAGGCGGACAAACTCGTCTGCATCGTTATCATACGTCGAAATGCCGCGGAATTCAATGTATAAATGGTGAAATCGGGATCCGGAGTGAAGTCGGGTTGTGGTTTCCTCGGATTCCGCCCGAAACCGCAACCCGCCAATTCCGCAGAATCCTAAGCGGATGCGCCCGCCTCCAGCTCGGCCAGCCGCTTGGCCAGCAGCGTCTCCAGCTTCACCAGCGCGGCTGAGAATCCTTCAATGCCTTCCTTCAGCTTGTCGGCAGCCATGCGGTCGGCGGTGTGCATCGCTTCAAATTTCTCTTTGTTCATGCTAATCTTCGCAATCTCCAGGGATTGCGCGGCTACGGGCGAAAGCTTGCGCGGCAGATCGCCCTCCGTCGCCTCCAATTCGGCCAGCAGTTGCGGCGAGATGGTAAGCAGATCGCAGCCGGCCAACTCCGTAATCTCACCGATGTTCCTGAAGCTCGCGCCCATCACCTGCGTCTTGTAACCAAATTTCTTGTAGTAGTTGTAAATCGCGGTTACGGACTTCACGCCGGGATCCTCGGCGCCGTGGAAATCCTTGCCCGTGTCTTTCTTGTACCAGTCGAGAATGCGCCCCACAAAGGGAGAGATCAGCGTGACGCCTGCCTCGGCCGCCGCCACGGCCTGGTGCAGGCCAAAAAGCAGGGTCAGGTTGCAGTGGATTCCCTCGCGCTCCAGTACTTCGGCGGCGCGAAGCCCCTCCCATGTGGAGGCGATCTTGACCAGTACGCGCTCCCGGCCAATGCCCTCGGCGGCGTACTGGCTGATAATGCTGCGCGCCTGCGCAATGGTGGCCGCGGTGTCATAGGAGAGGCGCGCGTCCACCTCCGTCGAGACGCGCCCGGGAACGATGGCCAGAATCTTTTTGCCGAAGGCTATGGCCAGCCGCTGAAAAGCAATGTTGGCGACGGTCTTGGCGTCGGCGGCCTTGCCCAACTCCCGGCGCGCGGCCAGCAGCACACCGTCCACGATGGGCTGGTACTGCGGCAGTTGGGCGGCGGCGGTAATCAGCGAGGGGTTTGTAGTCGAGTCCTGGGGGCGAAACTTGCCAATCGCCTCAATGTCGCCAGTGTCGGCGACGACCACGGTAAAAGTGCGCAATTGTTCGAGCAGATTTAGCGACATTCGTCCTCCCGGAGTAAGTGAGCTTTCGGTCCTAGTGTACCGCCGCTCCGGATCATCCGCGCGGTCAAGGTTGCTCACCAGGCCGTTATTCAAGTGATGCATGCGGATTGCTTTAGTTCCTGGGCGGGCTGGAATTCTCCTGCGTCTATTGGCGCGGCCTATGCGTCCATTTACGCATGATTGAGCAGCCTGGAACCAGAGCTTCCGGATCAGAAAACCTCCTTCAGCTACATGGTTTTACGGACCGAATCTGCGCGCTTATACTGGGTGCGCGTTTGTATGGGGCTTTTTGAACATTTGCCCGGTTCCATGTGTCCATTCATTACGCAAAATTTGACAACCCGAGGAGATTCAACCGTGCTCGTTCGAAGTCGCATGCTGATGTTGTCTTTCTTTGCCTTTTTATGCCTCGTGCCCGGGAATGCTTCCTCCCAGGCCGCACCGCCCGCGCACGATCAGTTCCGCGTCGCCATCTACATTCCTGTCGGAGTGGTGGAGAGGATGCAGGATCCAGCCTGGCTCCAGCACTCCTGGGAGCAGATCAGCAGCCAGGTCCATGTAGACAAGGTCTATATCGAGAGCTACCGCAGCGGACTATTGGCCACCGACGCCCAACTGCAAACCGTGAAGGCGTTTTTCAAGGCGCATGGCGTTCAGGTCGCCGGCGGCATCGCCTTTGTGGCCAGCGGAGACAACGCCGGCCGCGTAACTCCGGTTCCCAAAATGCCCCATGAGGACGATCTCGGCTTTTTTGGCACGTTTTCTTATACCGACCCGGCGGACCGCGCCTACGTCAAGCACGTCTCCGAGGTCACGGCGCGCAACTTCGATGAGATCCTGCTAGATGATTACTTCTTCAACAACACCAAGCGCGACTCTGACATCGCCGCCAAAGGCCTCCAAAGCTGGACCAGCTTCCGCCTCAAGCTGATGGACGAGGTTTCGCGCGATCTGGTTGTAGGCCCGGCCAGGGCCGTCAATCCCAAGGCCAAAGTCATCATCAAGTTTCCCAACTGGTACCAGCACTTCCAGGCCAACGGCTACGACCTTGACAAGCAGCCGAAGATCTTCGACGGCATCTACACCGGCACGGAAACGCGCGACCCGGTTTTCAGCGGCCAGCACCTGCAGCAGTATGAGAGCTACGAGCTGATCCGCTACTTTGACAACATTGCGCCGGGGCGCAACGGCGGCGGCTGGATCGACTTCGGCAACAGGTATATCGACCGCAATGCCGAGCAGTTGTGGGACACCATGCTGGCCAAGGCGCCGCAGATGATGCTCTTCCAGTACAGCGACCTGCTTCGCCCATCCATGCTGGGGGATCGCGCCGCCTGGGCCAGCCTCGACACCACCTTCAAAGCCGGTGAACTGCAGCAGTGGAGCGACCGGGGCGGTGCAACGGGCACGGCCAACCAAGCAGCCATGGCCGGCTATTCGCTGGATAAAGTCAACGCGATTCTGGGCCATCTGGGCCAGCCCATCGGCGTCGCCAGCTATCGGCCTTATCAATCCATCGGCGAAGACCTTCTGCACGATTACTTCGGCATGATCGGCATCCCCATCGAACTTTATCCAGAATTTCCTGACAAAGCCAAAACGATTCTGCTCACTGAGGACGCCAAGGCCGACAAGGAGATTGTCAGCAAGATCAAGAAGCATCTTGAGGGCGGCGGAAACATCATCATTACTTCCGGCCTGTTGAAGGCGCTGCAGGACAAGGGCCTGGACAAGATTGCCGAGATCTACAACACCGGCAACGTGCTCAAGATTCCCGGTGCAACCGGCGACATTCTGGTACCGGAGATTCAATTCATGACCAACGACGCCTGGGCGCTGGTGGCTGCCACCGCCAACGGACACGGCGCGCCACTGCTCACCATGGATCGTTACTCCAAAGGCATTCTTTTCGTGCTCACGATTCCTGAGAACTCGAACGACCTTTATTCGCTGAAGTTCTCGGATCTGAATGCGATCCGGCAGTATCTTCTGCGTGATTTCCCGGTCGAGATCGACGCTCCCAGCCAGGTAAGCCTCTTCACCTATGACAACAACGCCCTCGTGGTCGAGTCGTTTCTCGATGCGCCCACGCCGGTCACGGTCGGCACACTCGGTTCCTTCACCCGGCTGCGCAATCTGGTCACCGGCGAAGTGGTTGAAGCCACCAAGCCTGTCGCAGACCCCGGCGCCATGCGCCGTCGCCGCAGGCTGCCCCCGCGTACCGAGTTCCACATCACCGTCGAGCCGCACAGCCTTGCGGCATTTGCCCTGGAGTAGAGGAGTAACAACCACGAATCTATTGGCGCGCAAGCGCCGTTTGGCCCCACCGCAGGTGGCTCCGTGCCCCACCCATTTCGTCCTGAGCGCAGTCGAAGGATCTGCGTTTTCAATTGTGGAATGGGTGGGAAACCACGAAATCAACCATAGGAACCATGAACGCGGTAGGCCGCATCTCTCGCACAGCGGTCCAGGAAACCACCTGAACCGCGACAACCAAAGGAGATTCATTCATGTCCATCCGAACTCGTTTGATGATGTTGCTTTTTGCCATATCGTTATGCCTGACGTCCGGTATGGCGCCGGCCCAGGCCACGCCGCCCGCGCACGATCAGTTCCGCGTTGCCATCTACATTCCCGTGCACGTGGTCAAACAGATGAAAGACCCCGCCTGGCTTCAGCACTCCTGGGATCAGATCAGCAGCCAGGTCCAGGTGGACAAGGTTTACATCGAGAGCTACAGCAGCGGCCTGACGGCCGACGACGCCGAGTTGGATGCGGTGAAAAAGTTCTTCGACGCGCATGGTGTCCAGACCTCGGGCGGCATCGCCTTCCAGTCCGGCAGAACCACGCAATCGCCGGAAGAGATCGCCGACGGCAACTTCATCTCGTTTTCTTATACCAACCCCAAGGACCGCGCAGCGGTCAAGCACATCTCCGAGCTGACGGCGCGCCACTTCGACGAGATCATGCTGGACGATTTCTTCTTCAACAACACCAAGCGCGACTCCGACATCGCAGCCAAGGGCGCGCAGAGCTGGACTGACTTCCGCCTCAAGCTGATGGATGAAGTTGCCAAGGACCTGCTGGTGGACCCGGCCCGGGCCGTCAATCCCAAGTGCAAAATCATCATCAAGTTTCCCAACTGGTATCAACACTTCCAGGCCAATGGTTACGATCTTGACAAGGAGCCGAAGATCTTCGCCGGCATCTATACGGGAACCGAAACCCGCGACCCGGTCTTCAGCGAGCAGCACCTGCAGCAGTATGAGAGCTACGAGATCATCCGCTACTTTAACAATGTTGCGCCGGGACGTAATGGCGGCGGCTGGGTTGACACCTACGGCAACCGCTATGTGGACCGCTACGCCGAGCAGTTGTGGGACACCATGCTGGCCAAGACGCCGCAGATCCTGCTCTTCCAGTACAGTGACCTGCTTCGTCCGGCAATGCTGGGCCAGCGTAGCGCCTGGAGCGGCCTTGAAACCAGCTTTACCGCCGCTGGACTGGATAAGTGGAACGCCAATGCGGGCATGACCGGAGCGGCAAACTACGCCGCTGTGGCCGGCTATTCGCTCAACACCGTCAATGCGGTTCTGGGCAAGCTGGGCAAGCCCATCGGCATCGCCAGCTATCGGCCTTACCAGTCTGTCGGCGAAGACTTCCTGCACGACTACTTCGGCATGATCGGAATTCCCACCGAACTGTATCCCGAATTTCCTGACAAGGCCAAAACAATTCTGCTCACCGAGGACGCCAAGGCCGACAAGGAGATCGTCTCCAAGATCAGGAAGCACCTTGAGGGCGGCGGAAACATCATCATCACCTCCGGCTTGTTGAAAGCGTTGCAAGACAAGGGCCTGGACAAGATCGCCGAAATCTACAACACCGGCAACGTGCTCAAGATTCCCGGCGCAACCGGCGACATTCTGGTGCCGGAGATTCAATTCATGACCAACGACGCCTGGGCGCTGGTGCAGGCCACGGCCAACGGACACGGCGCGCCGCTGCTCACCATGGATCGCTATTCCAAGGGCTTGCTCTATGTGCTCACGATTCCCGAAAACTCGAACGACCTTTACTCGCTGAAGCAGTCGGATCTGAACGCGATCCGGCAGTACATTCTGCGCGGCTTCCCGGTCGAAATCGAGGGACCAAGCCAGGTGAGCCTCTTCGCCTATGACAACAACTCCATCGTGGTCGAGTCGTTCCTGGATGCGCCCGCGCAGATAACGGTCGGGACCATCGGCTCCACAACCAGGCTGCGCAATCTGGTCACCGGCGAAGTGGTGGAAGTCACCAAGCCCGCTCCCGCCAGTGGCATGGATTGGTGGCTCCGCTCGCGCAATCCGCGCACCGAGTTCCACATCACCGTCCAGCCGCACAGCTTTACAGCCTTCGCCCTGGAGTAGAGGAGTAAAAGCCAGCGCTCCGTGCCCCATCCATTTCATGCTCTTTGTGAAATGGGTGGGAAACCACGAATCTCATGGCGCGCAAGCGCCGTTTGGCCCCACCGCAGGTGGCGCTGTGCCCCATCCATTCCGCGCAATTTGCGGAATGGGTGGGAGGGAGTGTTGCATTTCTATGGGGCCATCGATCTGCTGTGGCCTCTCTCTGCTATATTGTGGACGGTTTACTCTTTGGTCAAGAAAGGACACTCCATGGATAGGAGAAACTTCATCGGCGCTGCCTCCGCCGTCCTTCTCGCAGAGGGGCTGCAGCCTGCCTCGGCGCTCGCCGCTACTGCACCCGTCCCGCTCAAGCCAATGGCGCTGGGACTCGTTGTCAGCCCCGCCGGCGCCCCTGAAGAAACCTTTCGCCGCGTTCATCAGTTGGGCTTTTCCAACTGCTTTCTCTCGCTCGACGGATACCTCAACGCCTTCACGCCGGCGCTGGCAGCCCAGTTTCGGGAGCTGCTCACACGCTACGAGCTGACGGCCACCGCGGTCGAAGTGGTTGGTCCCCCGCCGTTGGAATGGAACTTCTTGCGCGGGCCCTCCACCATCGGTCTTGTTCCTCCCGCCACGCGCGCGGCGCGCATCGACGCCCTTCGCCAGGCCTCTGACTTTGCCAAACTGGTGGGTGTGGCTCAGGTGCAAACCCACTGCGGCTTCATCCCTGAAGACCCCGCCGATGCGCTCTATCCTGGAACGGTCGAGGCAATCCGCGCCGTGGCCCGCCATTGCCAGGGCAATGGGCAGTATTTTCTGATGGAGACCGGCCAGGAGACGCCGACCACGGTCTCCCGCATGATCCGCGACGTGGCGATGCCCAACCTTGGGGTTGGACTGGACACGGCCAACCTGATCCTCTATGGAAAGGCCAATCCCGTCGATGCCGTTGACATTATCGGGACGCACGTGCGCAGCGTCCACGCCAAAGACGGGCGCTGGCCCACCAATCCCAGCGAACTGGGCCAGGAGGTGCAGATCGGCAAAGGGCTGGTCGATTTCCGGCAGGTCTTTCGCAAGCTCCATCGCCTCGGCTACACTGGCGCCATCTCCATCGAGCGCGAGATCTCCGGTCCGCAGCAGATCGAGGATGTGCGCCAGGAAAAAATCTATCTCGAAGGAATTCTGCGCGAGGTCCTGGCCTGAGAGTTACTTGCAGAAGTCGTCGTACGAAACGAAGGGTCAGGGCACGACTTTACAGCCTGCGAAAAAACTCATTTCAGAGGGAGACGGGGGGGTAACCCCCGTGTAAAGCAAATCAACGGGGGCTTTACAAGCTGCGGAAAAACTCCATTTTGCGGGCTTTGTAACAAGGGCACGGCTTCAGCCGGGCCGCAAATACAACATAACAATGATGGGCTTTAGCCCCTGGGGGAAGTTTTTCGGCAGAAGAAAGTGAGAAAAGATGAATCGTAGAGAGTTTTTTCAGAGCGGAACGGCCGCCGCGGCCGGCTTGCTGCTGCTCCATCCGCGCACGGTCTTCGGTTACCAGGCCAACTCCGCGGTCCGGCTGGGCCTGCTGGGTTGCGGAGGCCGCGGCACCGCCGTGGCGGAGTCCTTCTCCAAAAACACCACCGCGCAGGTGGTGGCGCTGGCCGATCTCTTCGCAGATCAACTCGCCGCCGGACGCAGCCACTTTGACCAGCTCAACGCCAGCCTGGGCCGCGCAGCCATCGATCCAAAACTGCTCTTTCGCGGTCCGCGCGCCTTCGAGCAACTGGCCGCGTCGCCCGATGTGGACCTGATTCAGATTTCCACGCCGCCCTTCTTCCACGTCCAGCATCTTCAGGCCGCGGTCGCCGCTGGCAAGCACGTCTACTGCGAAAAGCCTGTGGGAATCGATATTCGCCAGGCGCGGGCTGCGCTCGAGATCGCCAAGCGCGTACAGCCCCGGCAAAGCGTCGATGTCGGCTTCCAATGCCGCAACGCGCCTCCCATCGCCGCCGTCGCCGAGCGCATCCAGGCCGGCGCGCTGGGCAAGATCGCCTCCGTGGCCGCCAACTACAACGCGCCCGCCTCGGGCGAAAAGACGCGCCCCGGCGCCTCGCCCGACGAGTATCGCCTGCGCAACTGGCTCTGGGATCGCGCCCTCTCCGGCGACATTCTGGTCGAGCAGAACATTCATATCATCGACCTCTGCAACTGGCTGCTCGGCGCCCGCCCGCTCAAGGCGACGGCCACCGGTGGGCGCAATATCCTCACCCACTTCGGCGACTGCTGGGACAATTACCAGGTCGATTTCACCTATCCGGGAGAGATTCACCTGCTCTTTTCGTCCACCCAGTTTGGCGACTATGCCGTCTTCGACGCCGGTCTGCGCTTGTTTGGTGCGGCCGGTTATGCCACCGTCCCCTACGCAGGTCCGGTCCAGATCATAGGCGCGCAGGCCTGGGCGTGGCAGAACGCGGCTGCGCCGGGCGCGGCTCCCGCCTCTGGCGGCTTCGCGGCCAACGGCGTCTTCAATGACAATCTTGCATTTGCCGACCGCGAGAAAGAGCACACCTTCATTGACAGCATCACTTCAGGCAACTCTCACAACCAGATTGCCGCCGGTGTGGAGACCGCTCTCAGTTGCATGCTCGGTCGCATGGCCGGCTACCAGCACCGTGAAGTGAGCTGGCAAGATCTGCTCGCCCAAGGTGAAACCTACCAGCTTGGATTGAACCTGGAGCAATTCGCCTGAGATCAGGTGCCCACTCATCACAATATGAGAAGCTGTGCCCCGTTCATCACAGTTTTATCGTGATGAGCGGGCGGGTGTCTTAAGGTCAGTTTAAAACCGGATTAGGATAGAGCCATGCCGTACGGTCTGAAACGGTTCCAGCAAGCCGAAGCTCTTCACTTTATCACCTTTAGTTGCTTTCAACGTCTCCCCCTTCTCGAAGCGCCGGAGCACAAGAACACAGTTGAGGCCGTACTGGAACTGACTCGCGCGCGGCATCAGGCGAGGATTTACGCCTACGTCCTGATGCCTGAACACGTCCATTTGCTCGTCAACGAGCCGCCATCGATCCTCGTTGCCCAGTTTCTCAAAGCCTTCAAGCAGATCACTTCCCGCAAACTGAGAGGCCGTCACGAGAAGTTCTGGCAGGAACGCTATTTTGACCGCAACGGACGTGGTGAAGACGCTCGCTCCGAAGTGATACGCTACATTCATCGGAATCCGGTTAAGCGCGGATTGGTTGCATCTCCCGGCGAATACCAATGGAGCAGTTTCAACCACTATGCGACTGGTGTTCGAGGAACGGTTGAAATCGAATCGGAGTGGACGGCAAGACTTCGCGGCCCACTCATCGCGATAGGGCCGCGATGAATGGGGCACAGCTTTCAATCCGGGCTAATGACCAAAGGAGGTAGAATCGATGCCTGGGCCACCTGCCTGGCGCTATTGAATCAGATCGAACTCCGCCGCGCTTCTGTCATGCGAGGTCAGTAGCCCAATTCACGGTTGCAGGAGGTTCATTCACCTGGGCAAAGGCATTGTTATTGGTTAAGATAGCTCTCATGAGCTGGATTGGATGGGCGCTTCTCTCTGCTTGCTTTGCCGCCGCCACCGCCCTGCTGGCCAAGGTGGGCGTGGCTCATGTGGACTCGAACCTGGCCATGGCCCTGCGCACCAGCGTAGTGCTTGTCTTTGCCTGGGCCATCGTCTTCGCGCTGGCCAAACCGGGAGTAGGCGGGCTGGCCGAAATTCGCTCCCTCGACCGCCGCACCATGCTCTTCCTCGTGCTCTCGGGCCTCGCCACCGGCCTCTCTTGGATCTGCTATTTCCGCGCCCTGCAACTCGGCCCAGCCTCGCGCGTAGCCCCGCTCGACAAGCTCAGCGTCCCCCTCGTCATCCTCTTCGCGTGGCTGCTGCTCGGCGAAAAGCTCACCCCTCCAACCCTCATCGGCGGCCTGCTCATCACCGCCGGAGCCGTCATCATCGCAATGGCCTGAGACGATTGCATCCTCAAAATCTGTCATCTTGAGCGGAGCGCAGCGGAGTCGAAGGACCTGCGGTTGCATTTCGGTTGAAATCTCGCAATTCAATCTGGCCGGATCAATAAGATTTGCCGCTGCGGTTCATTCCGTCTCTTCGGCGCGTATCTCATGCTTCAAAATATCGCCCGGAGCACAGTGCAGCTCTTTGCACAGAGCTTCGAGAGTGGTGAATCGAATGGCCTTTGCCTTGTTGCTCTTCAAAATCGACAGGTTCGCCATCGTAATTCCCACACGGCTGGCAAGTTCCGTCAGAGAGATGCCTCGTTCAAGCATGACTCGGTCAAGATGAACACGAATTCCCATAGCACCTCTCCTATACAGTGAGTTCGCTTTCTGATTTGAGTGCGTAGCCGCGGCTAAAAGCCTCAGCGAGCACCACCAGCACGATTCCCATAAAGATCGCGTCGAAATCGATCTCCCAGGAGAAATGTGCGCCTGATTCGGTCACCGTCCACCAGTTCAGCAATGCGCCACAAAAGACTGTTCGCAGAAGGGAGCCGATAACGACGACGCAGCCCATCATTCTCAAGCGACTCGGTGTTTTGGGGTCAAACGGTTCTCCGGCTCCAACCGGCGCCAAAATTAGCATGAGCAGGTAGAGAACCACCGCATGGCAGCTTCGTGAAACCAGTTCCATAGCCCAGATCCACCATCTCGCCTCGGTGCCTCGAAACATATCGAAGTAAACGTCCAATGGGCCGCTTCGGACACTAAACGACACATACCGGAGATTTCCGTAAGGAAGAAGTGGCGCGATTGACAGCAGCAGAACACGCGCAACTGCCAGAAAAAAAGCCACTTTGACCACGAGATGCAGTATCGAAGCAATTGACTTTGGACCAATGAGGTTCATAAATCCTCCTAGGATGCTAGGATGGACCAAAGAATATCGTTTGTCAATAAATATATTGTGTATATCGATAAAATATATTTGTTTATCAATAGTTCATCTCGAATTGGCCTATTGGCAGGTGGCCCAGGTGCCGGGGTCTGAATTAATCCACTAATGTTGGGTGGCCCAGTTGCCTCGCCTTTGGGCACCTGGGAGAGCACAGACCTTGACAGGCCTGTTTTGTTCTTTCTCGACATCTGTAGTAATTTCGTTGTAAGCTTTCCATCGATGCCGGGTGCCCCATCCTTGAATCGTTCGTTGATTCAAGGGTGGGAGACCACAAATCCCGTGGCACGCAAGCGCCGGCTGGCCCCGCCGCAGGTGGTTGCATACAATTACCCTCCTTGAGCGCACAATGGTTTTGAGTCGAGTAAAAAAAGAGGGAGCAGGGGCAAAGGAAAAGCGATCAAAAGGGGAAGGAAACAGCGGCACCCCCCCCCACCCTCAAAACCGAGTTTTTGAGAGTGGATCATTCATGCAAGTTACACATAATAAACATATTCATCAACCATTCATGTGTACTCATCAGTAAACACAAACCCCGAAAAACCACCGTTTTTTAGCCAAATAACACGTCTTTTTTGCCACTTTCGTGCAAAAATAGGCCTCTTTTAGAGCACTTTTTCGTGACCGCATCTTCGCCTTTGCCGAGTCGCTGTCGTCAGCCACAAAGAATGACTATGCGTCATGAGAAGCTGTGCCTCGTTCGTTCCCGCTTCCTTACGCGCCCAACCACTTGCGCAGCTTCTTTTGCGCGGGCTTTTCCACCATGTAAAGCGCGGCCAGGGCCAGGGCAAGCAGCAGCGCGTAGCTGATCCAGGGATCAAAGCGGCTCAGGCCCAGCCGCGCCGTCAGTTGCGCGTCGCGCATCCAGTTCCACGCATTGAAGTGAAGCAGATAAAGGCAGTAGCTGGCCTCGCCCACAAAGACCAGCGGGCGCAGGCTGAAGGCGGCCGCCAGCCAATTCTCTCCAGCCAGCCCCAGCACGATGCAGCCAAACAGAGGCATCAACAGGCTGTCGTGCAGCAGCACGTAGGGCACGAGCGGCCCCAGCGCCAATAGCCCAAAGACGCCCGCAAAGCCGCCCAGCCCCAGCGCCAGCCGCAGAAAGCCAGTGCGCCGCGCCAGAATATCGTCCAATCCGGCCAGCAAAATGCCGAAGACGAAGCTGGCCAGATGCGGCAGCGGCGTGTACTTGAGCGCCTGCAACCACTCGCCCCAGCTCCAGCGATCAACGTGTGCAAGGCCATCCGGATTCAGCGCCATGTAAACCAGGCCGGGAGCCAGGCCCACGGCCCAAACCCCGGCCAGGCAAAGCAGAAGAGGGGAAAGTCGCGCTGGTCTCTTGATTTTGGCCAGCCAGGGAAAGAGCAGGTAAAAGAAGCCCTCGGTCGGCATGGCCCAGGCCGGCGTATTCAGGAATGTTGCCAGCGAGGGAATCCAGCCTTGCAGGAGCAGCGGGGTCAGCGCCATGCCGGTCCAGAACATGGTGTGCGTATGCGCGCCGTACTCGGGCGCCACCATCCGCCAGCTCATCAGCAGGCTGAGCAGGTAAACGGGATAAAGCCGCGTGAATCGCGCCTTCCAGAAGCGCGTGGCTTGCAGCGTACCGGCGCGCGCCTGGCCTGCATAGTTATAGCTCAGCACAAAGCCGGAGAGCAGAAAAAACAGCCCCAGGACGATATAGCCAGAGTTGACTACCGGAGCGAAGAAGCCGAAGTCCCGCGGATTGGAGAAATGGAAGAGAACGATGTCGAAGGCCGCAAGGCAGCGCAGCCCGGTCAGTGCATTCAGACGGTTTGGCTTACAGTGAACAGTGGTCAGTAAACAGTGATCAGTCACAACAACGGGCTTTCCTGTTCGCTGTTCACTGTTCACTGTGTTACGCCGTCACCAGCGAGCCGACCTTTTCGCCCATCACCACGCGCCGGATATTTCCCGGCTGGTTCATGCTGAAGATGATCATGGGCAGGTTGTTGTCTTTGCAGAGGCTCACGGCGGTCAGGTCCATCACCTTCAGTCCCAGGCGCAGAATCTCCATGTAGCTGATCTCGTCGTACTTCACCGCATCCTTCACCAGCACCGGGTCGGCGTTGTAGACGCCTTCTACCTTGGTGGCCTTCAGCAGTACGTCGGCCTTGATCTCCATGGCACGGAGACTGGCCGCGGTGTCGGTGGAGAAGAAGGGATTGCCGATGCCCGCGGCGAAGATGACGACGCGGCCCTTTTCCAGGTGGCGCACTGCCCTGCGGCGAATGTACGGCTCGGCCAACTGGTCCATGAAGACGGCGCTCATCACGCGGCAGGGAACGCCGCGCTGCTCCAGCGCATCCTGCAAAGCGATGGCGTTGATGACCGTGGCCAGCATTCCCATGTTGTCGGCGCTGACGCGGTCCATCTCTTTGGCCTGTTCGGCCACGCCGCGGAAGAAGTTGCCTCCGCCCACGACCACGCCAATCTCCACGCCCAGCGCATGTACATCGACAATCTCGCCGGTAATCTCGGCAACCTTGCCGGCGTCCAGGCCGAAGCCGCGCGTACCCGCCAGCACCTCACCCGATAGCTTGAGAACGATCCGCTTATACATATCTTCCTGAGTATCTCACACCGGCAAATCTTGCGGTTCACTCCAGAGCGCAATCAAAATAGATCGCAAAGGAGTTTGCGCAGCTTTCAGTTTACATCGCCTCCGGGCTTTCAATGCCCAGCCAACCAAGCGCCAGCACCAGCTCCCGCAGCGCGACGGCGGCCGTGGCCATCAGGAATGCCTTGCGCGCCGGGTCTTCTTCATTGAGGATGTGGTGCTGGTGATAGAAGTTATTGAACTCCTGGGCGAGCTGAAAGGCGTGCTTGGCCAGGTGAGCCGGCTCGGAGGTCGCAATGCACTGCTCCAGAACCAGTGTCCGCCGCGCCGCAAGCAGCCATAGCGCCCAGATGTCCTCGTCCTGAAGGTTTGTGTCAGACTCTGCTCTCTGCGTGAACTTCGCCAGTTCTGCTTCGGGAGTCGTTCCCGCCTTGCGAAAGATATTTCGCGCCCGCACCACGGCGTACTGAATGTAAGGCCCAGTCTCGCCCTCAAAGCTCAGCGCATCCTTGAAGTCGAAGGCGATCACCGAGTTACGCGTGAACTTGAGCATGAAGTAGCGCAGCGCGCCGATGGCAATCTGCTTGGCGATGATCTCCCGCTCGGCCGCGTCGCGCCCAGTCTGGCGTGCGTCCACTTCGGCGCGCGTGGCGGCGATCAACCGATCAATCAAATCATCGGCCTTGACGCCGAAGCCTTTGCGGCCACTGACTTCTATGTAAGGCCGCTGCAGATCTTCGGCGGAGACATCGTAGCCCATCTCGACCGCGCAGCGCGGCGTCAGCGCCACCATCTCATAACTGAAGTGCGTATAGCGGTCGGCCTGATCGGCATAACCCATGCCGCGCAAGGCTTGAATGACATTGGCCTGCGGATCGCTCTGGCGCGCGTCGATGACGTTATAAATCGCCTGCGCCCCGCCGAAGTGCGGATGTGGCTCGATATCCTTTTCCGTCGAAATCCAGCATTCGTGTTTGGGATAAGTAAAGAATGGCTTGTAACCGAAATCCTTGCCCAGCAAGCCAAACTTCCATAAGTGATAGGCAATGTCCTTGCCCACATAAGTTACCGTGCCATTCGAGCGAACGATCACCTTGGCGTCTTCGTTGGTCTCGCCCTCGGTAACTTCAGCGCCGGGCCGCGTCATCACCCAGCAGCCTTTGTTCTTGCCTTCATTCTCAAAGTAGAGGACGCCTGTTTTCTTCAACTGCTCGAAAGCCGCCTCCCAAAACTTCAAGTGGAGAATCTCGCTCTCGCGGGGCAGAAAGTCGTACTCGATGCCCAGGCGCAGCATGGTTTGCAGATGGAAGCGCAGCACCGCCGTGGAGATTAGTTCGGCCATCTCCGCGACTTCATTGTTCCCCGTCTCAATTTGATGAAGCACATTCAAACGAATCTGTTTGCGCTCGGCAACCGCAGCCGCATCTGGCTGGCCGGTTTCAAGAGCCGAGTACCAGAGATTGACCTTCGCGTAGAGATACCAGCATTGGTAATCAAATCGGTTCTCTCGATTGGCTGGGTCAGCCTCCGCCGCTTTGGCTAGGCTCGCCATCCATTTCTTGATTTCGCCCAGCGAGCGCCGATTGGCGGTTTCCGGCAGATGCAGAAAGGCAACCACCACATCGGCCACTTGTACGCCGGTGTTGTCGATGTAATTCTGGACATCGACCTTTTGTCCGGCGGCTCGCAGCAGGCGCACGAAGGTGTCGCCCAGAATGGCGTTGCGCAGATGCCCCACGTGCGCGGCCTTGTTGGGATTGATGCTGGTATGCTCTACAAGCGAGTGAATGCCAGATGCGGGTGCCCCTGGTCCCTCGCTTTTGGGGACCTGGGATTCCTCACCCCCAGCCATTAGTCGCACCCCAGCGGCCCGATCCAGCCGCGCATTGATGTAGCCTGCGCCGGCAACCTCGAAGCCGGCAAAACCATCCAGCCCGGTGAGCGCGTCCACAATCTCCCCTGCAATGATCTTGGGCGCCTTGCGCAGTTTGCGGGCCAGCTCGAAGGCGATGGGCGTGGACAATTCGCCAAACTTGAGTTCAGGCGGAGTTTCCAGAGGAATCTCCTTCAATTGAAGGCCGTATTTTTCCGCTAAAACATTGCGAAGGCGCTGCTCAAACCGTTTTTGCAATTCCAGATACATATCGGTATGCCTCAAAAATCCTTGATTTTCTAGGTGATTTTAACAGAAACGTGTTCCAGGGCGGCTCTTGGGCCAAACGAGCACAAGCCAACTGGGCACGGAACCCACCATTGAAGAACGGTAGATTCAGCGCTCGTCTTCGAGCACCACACTGGCCATGGAAAGTGTGCCGGTGTGGGTGATGGAAAGCGCCGCGCGGGTAACATTCAGCCGAGCGGCAATCTGGGCTGCGCGCCCGTGGAAGACAAGCGTGGGCCTTCCTCCAGGCGCGCGCGCCACCTCAATCTCCAGCCAGTTCACGCCTCGGCTGATGCCGGTGCCCAGCGCCTTGGCTCCCGCCTCCTTGGCGGCAAAGCGGGCGGCAAAGCTCTCCGCGGATTTGCGCTTGCGCTGGCAATAGGCCTGCTCTGCGTCCGTATACACGCGATCGAGAAACCGCTGCCCAAATCGGTCCATCGAATGCTGGATGCGGTCAATCTCTACGAGGTCGATTCCTGAGCCGACGATCATGTTATGAAACTACAACATTCCCCCGTTGCGGTGCTTGAGCCGCGTCTCACATTACCAGCGCAAGGTGCGCAGAGCTTGCTAAGAGCCGTGCTGTATCAAAGATAGCCATGCGCCGTTCTACTCCTGCACAGCTTTGATGCTGTGCCGCGCGGCTCCGATAAAGGGAACGTGAGGCGAATGGTGCCAACTCCAAGCGCAGAGCGGACGATCAGTATTCCCTGGGCGATGCAGATGAAGGCATTCTCCGTCGAGGAGCCTTCGCGGCTGGTCCAAACCCTCACCGGAGCCATCCTTGGTTGTGGCGGGTGGGTCCTCAGCCGCGGGGCAAACGATACCGGAACAGTGAATATGCTCTTCGAGTTCGAACGGCAGGCATGCGTCGATATTTACAGCCTGTTGATCGCCTCTGGCCTGGAGCTGAGCCAGAGCGGTCATATCCGTTTTACCGAACTCTGCTTCTGCACTCGTAGCCACCCGCAGGAGTGTGGCGCCGAGATTGCCAGTATCGATCTGGAGATTCAAACCTTTCCCATGGAGCTACAGCATCGCGCGCGCACTTCCGAGTTGGCCTGACAGGCTGATGGGAAGGCCTTTACTTGGTAACCTTCGTCAGCGCGTCGACCACTTTCTGGTAACGATCTGTAGCCGTTGAGTCCTTCAGGCTCTTCAACAGAGCCGGGTCATTCAACCCAATCTGGCGCAGCGTCTCCTCCATATTCGCGGCTGGCACCTGGCCAACCAGATCCAAACTGGCCTTGGCCAGCGTCAAGGGCTTCAAGCCGGCCTGCGATCCCGTCTGTCCATCCATGCTTCCCGAGTAATTTGGATCGGCGCCGGCGTTGAGAAGGCTTTGGACAATCTCCACATTGCCGTTGCGGGCGGCATAATGCAGCGCGCTCCAACCAGTGGCCGAGGTGCGGCTATTCGCGTCCGCGCCCTTGCCGATCAGCTTGACGGTCTCTTCGGTATTGTCGGCCTTGACGGCCGTCATCAGCGACTCTGAACTGGGCTTGCAGCCTGTAATGGCAAAAAAGGAAAGCGCAAAGGCAAATAGAAGAAGAGACTTGAACTTCATTGCAGGGGTTGGTCCTTTCTATGCATCGGCTTTATGTGTCGGCCGAAATTGCCAAGTCTTGATTCTTAATAGGCAGACAATGTTATAAGACTATCCCTTGGTTGTTTACTCGCCGTGGATAGAAGATTGACACACAAATGCTATCAAAGGGCTGTTTGCACGGTCAACCAGTCTCGACCAATCCAAATCCTCGCTGCCAGACCTCTTTGAGCCGCGCCCAGACGCACTCCCGCTCGGAATAAGTTGCCTCGCCGATCTTTCTAAAAAAAGATTCACTGCAAGTTAATAATCAATAAAATTCTACTTGACTCTGACCTTAGGTCAGACCAGAGCCTATATTTGAGGGATGAATGTGAGCAGAACTTACCAGATCCACCAGTTCGCTGAACTCACCGGCGTCACCGTAAAGGCCCTGCATCATTACGACCGGATGGGATTGTTGAAACCTCAACGCGCGGCTTCCGGTTATCGGCTATACGTCGAGCACGATCTGGAGCGCCTGGAGCAGATTGTCGCGCTCAAGTTTCTTGGCTTCCCTCTTAACCAGATCAAAGCGGTGCTGGATCGGGCGACCTTGAAACTGCCGGAGGCCTTGCGCGTACAGCACCAGGCGCTGGCAGAAAAGCAGAAGCTGCTGGCTCGTGCGATGAAAGCGATTGCAGTTGCAGAGAAGGCTCTCGATTCCGGCAACAACACAATCCCCGCAATTCTCAAACGGCTCATTGAGGTGATCAATATGCAAAGCGACATCGACGCAATGAAAAAGTATTACAGCGAAGAAGCCTGGTCCAAAGTTGAACCGCGCTATGAGGGAGAGTTTTCGCAGGAATGGATCGACTTGTTTCGTGATCTGGAGGCAGTGCTGGGCGAGGATCCCGCCTCTGAGAAGGTGCAATCGCTGGTCGCGCGCTGGAGGTCGCTCACCAGCAGCGATCCTGAAGTGCAGATGGGCGCGGCGAAAGCCTGGGCTGACCGCAACAACTGGCCCGCCGCCATGCAGCAGCGCATTGCCGATTTTCATATGGACAAGATCGCGCCGTTCATCGGGCAAGCCATCACTGCGTACCGGAAAAAATACTACAGCGGCGAGGCGTGGGCCAAAGTCATCGAGCGCCCGGAAGAAGAAGGAGTGCAACTTTACGCCTCATGGCGTGCGCTCTGGCAGGAAGTCGCCGACGCGCTCGACGAGGATCCAGCCAGCGACAAGGCTCAGGAGCTATGCGCCAAATGGGCGGATTTGGCTGAGAGGTCTTCTGGCGGTGACCCGGAAGTAAAAGCCGGCAATCGCAAAGAATGGACTGATCACAAGAACTGGCCTGCGAGCGCACAACAGAGGATTTCATCCTTCCGTCTCGAAGAAGTGGTTGAATTTATCAAGAGAGCCTACGTTTGTCGGGCGAAGAAACAAGCGGTGGAGCAGCGGCAGCGAGCCCATCAACCCGCCTCCACCAACCCATAGCGGCGCTGCCAGGCCTCCTTGAGCTGGGCCCAGACTCGCGCTCGCTCGAATTCGGTAGCCTCGGCTGCCTCGGCGGGCGAGTTGGCAAAGCGCGTCGCCTCCATCTTGGCCAGCTCCAGCAACTGCCGGTCACGCAGCAGGTTGGCCACGCGAAAGTCGGGTAGTCCGGCCTGCCTTGTGCCGAAAAACTCGCCCGGCCCGCGCTGGCTCAGGTCCAACTCGGCCAGCTCAAAGCCGTCCTGGGTGCGAACCATGGCGTTGAGCCGCTCCTCGCCCAAGGGCGATACCCGCTCGCCGGTGATGAGAATGCAGTAGCTCTTGGCCGCGCCTCGCCCCACCCGTCCCCGCAACTGGTGCAACTGCGCCAAACCGAAGCGCTCCGCGTGCTCCACCACCATCACCGTCGCGTTGGGTACATCCACGCCCACCTCGATCACCGTCGTCGCCACCAGCACGTCGATTTCTCCGCGCTGAAAGCGGCGCATGATGATCTCCTTCTCGTCGGCGTCAAGCCGCCCGTGCAACAGCCCCACGCGCAGGCCGGCCAGCGGCCCCGTGCGCAGTTTTTCGTGCATCTCGACAGCCGACTTGAGGCCTAGCTTGGCGTTCGGATTGGCCTCCTGCAGAGCCTGCGGAAAAAGCTCCGCCGCTTTGCCTTTGCGAACACCCTTAAGACTGGGTGGCCCAGGTCTCGACTTTGAGACCGGGGATACATCCAATGCAACGCCGGCCTCATCCCGAGAGAAATCCAGCTCCGGCTGGTCCTCCTTCGTGCCCTCGATCACCGGGTAAACAATATATGCCTGACGGCCCTTCACCACCTGCTTGCGCACAAAATCCCACACCTCTTCGGCCATCTCTCCCGGAACGCGACGGGTGACGATGGGCGTCCGTCCGGGCGGCAGTTCATCCAGCACGCTCAAATCGAGATCGCCATACAAACTCAGCGCCAGGGTACGCGGAATCGGCGTAGCCGTCATCACCAGCACATCCGGTTCGGCCCCTTCCGTCCCATCCGGTCTGGGCTTCTTCATCATCTTGAAGCGCTGCATCACGCCAAAGCGGTGCTGCTCATCGACCACTACAAGACCGAGCCGGTCGAACTCGACCTTCTCTTCAATCAGCGCGTGCGTCCCAATCACCAGTTGCGCCTCGCCGCGATTGATCTGGCCGCGCACCAGCCGCTTGCGCTCTTCGGTGAGCGAACCGGTCAGCAGCACAATGCGCGGTTTGCGCGTGGAGCGCTCCAGCAACTTGCGCATGGCCAGATAATGCTGCGTGGCCAGAATCTCAGTGGGCGCCATCAGCGCCGCCTGATAGCCGTTTTCCAGAGCTACCAGCATCGCCTGCAACGCGACAATCGTCTTGCCCGAACCCACATCCCCTTGCAGCAGCCGCCGCATCGGGCTGGGCGCGCGCATATCGGCCACAATCTCGCCCAGCGCCCGCTTCTGCGCCGTCGTCGGGTGAAAGGGCAGCACTTCGCGCAGTGCCTCGCGCACCTTGTCGTTGGTGGCAAAGCTGATGCCGGCGCGCTCTCTCAAGCGGCGGCGCTTCAGCTCCAGCCCCAACTCCAGAAAGAAAAGCTCCTCGAAGATCAGCCGCCGGTGAGCCGGCGTGGCCGCGCTCTGCAACTGGACGAACGGCGTTCCCTCGGGCGGAAAATGCGCCTCGCGCAGCGCCGTCTCGCGGTCGGGCAAGCTGAGCCGCTCCAGCATCCGGTGCGGCAGGCACTCCGGCACCGCGCCCCTCAGCCCCTCCAGCAGACGGAAAATCGTTTTGCGCTGCCAGCGCGAAGCCAGCCGTGCCCCGCCCAGCGACTCGAAGACTGGCGTGATCCGCCCCACCTCTAGTAGGCGCGTCTCGGCGTCAGCGTTTGCATCGGGCAGGATTTCAAACTGCGGCTGAATCATCTTCAGGTTGCTCGAACTCCGCGACGGCTCGACCCGCCCGTAAACGGCCACCGTCTGCCCGGCGTGAAACTTGCCTTCCAGGTAGCCGCCATGAAACCAGATACACTTCATCGCCAAACGGCCCTGGCCGACGGTCATCTCGAAGATCGGCGCCTTGCGCGTCCTCAGCAGCGCGGAGCCCCGCACCTCGCCGATCACGCTGGCCGTCTCGCCCGGCTGCAACTCGTCCAGGCTGCGTGGATTCTGCCGGTCCTCGTAGCGAAAGGGTAGATGATAAAGCAGATCCTCGGCAATCAGGATGCCCTTGGCCGCGAGCATCTGGGCCACTTGCGGGCCTACGCCCTTCACAAAGTTCACGGGAGTGTCGAGATCCACCACATTCAGGATGCTAAAACATTTGTCTGTATGCTGGCTTGGCGCCTCATACTCGGGCGCGCAATCAATTCTACTGAACTTATCTATTCGGGCGGCGTGAGCCGGTGCTCGTTCAACTCACCCCTGCCACTGAAGGTAATCTCCACCGGAACCGGAATCTCCCCGCTTTCCACTCGCCGCCGTGCTTGCAAGATGAACTCCGCGGCAAACCTCCGGTTGCAGCGCAGCAGGCGCTCGCCTTGCCCCAGACGACCCAGGTAGCGCGGGGACAATTGCAGCCAGCGGCGCGCCCATCCGGCCTCCGGCGGAAGGCAATCGAGGGCGAGGGCGTCGAGTTTGGGAAGCCAGAGCGTCGGCGAGGAGGCGACGCGCCAGACGAGCAAAGCCTGACCCTCATCAGCGGGAGCTGCCTGAAACGGAAGCCCTAAATCGGGCAAGACGCCGCGCTCGCGCATCGCTTCCGCAACAGATTCCGATGGCAGCACCACGCAGACGGCGACCGTCTGACCCTGGCGAAGTTCGTTCTTCAGAATGCGCAGAGCCTCGTCGAGCGAGGTTACCAGGAAGTCCACGACGCCGTCGCGCATCGCCTGCTTGGCTGCCGCCGCATCGGCCGTAGCGGCCAGCGAGCCGGCGCCGGAGATGTTGGCCGCCACCAGCAAGGCGCGGGCTTCGACGTCAAGCTCGCCAGCGTAAAGAAGTTTGCCACCGAGACCGGTTTCCGCGACGGAGAGCAGACCTGCGTAGAACCGCTCAACTTGGAGGGTAAAGCCGGATACAAACGACTCGATGGGATCAGCCGTCAAGGAAAGATTCTCCGTGGTTTGCTAATGCGCCGATATCTCCTTCATCAGCTCCCGCCAGCTTTGCCTGCGGACATAGAAGACAAACTCTCCCGGTTTGGTGGCGGCTTTTTGCTTCCCACAGCCGTTGGGAGCGACAACGCCCGCATTCAGAATATCGGAGACCGCGTACCATTGGTCGATGGCCTTCGCCTTCCCGCCGACGGTGTCGCAGTTGACGTAAACCTCCATCGAGCTGTCATATGCGCCTTGAATGGTGAAGACCGCGGCATCCGCCGGAAGGGTCAGTGTACCTGTGCCGTCCTCATTTTGCACCACCCAATTGGCGTGAACCGTCTCTTCATGATTGACGCGCACCATGAAACCGGTGGTCGCGACCGGCTTTCCGGTTCTGCCATCCAACATTTTGAGGGTGATGGTCTTTACGGCCTGCGCGCGCAAGGGGATGCTGAACGCGGCCACGCACGCAAAAAGAGCGAGGATGCAATACGTTCGTCGAACCATTCTTGCCTCAGTTAGGGCTTATGCGCTTACCAGGTAGAGTATGCCTGGCCGTCGGAGCCTGTCTCCTGCGAACCGGAGTGAACATCGTCGATGCCGGGTTCAGTCTGATCTATCGAGTGCAGCGAATCGCTGGAGTCGGTTACCCAGCTATCCTTGGTCCGCGTAAACGGGTCCACCGGAACTTCCCTCAGATAGCCGTCCTGAATCAGATCGTCCAGCGACTGCGGCGCCTTCTGCTTGTCCATGGTATACGAGTCGATGGCCGAGCGCAGCACGTGCAGGTCTTCCTTGAGCACCGCCTCTTGCGCCATGCGGATGGCAGACTGAAAGCGCGGCACGGCCACCATCATAAGAATGCCGATAATCGCCATCACGATCATCAGTTCGATCAGCGTAAAGCCCGCTTCGTGTTTGTGTTTGTTGCTCAATGAACTCCTACCAGTCAGAATACTTGGTTCCGTCCAGCGCCGTTCCCGTGGATTTGGAGTAAACATCGAAGACGCTCTGCCCGCCATAGGAATCCGACTTGGGGTCGTCCTGCATGGAGCGCAATCCCCACTCCGCCTTGCCGGTCATCGGGTCCACCGGAATGGCGCGCAAAAATCTCACCTTCTTGGTCTGAATCTCCACGCCGTTGACCAGCGTTTCCAGATCCGGCGGATAGCCTTGGGTGTCTATCTTCACCTGAAAGGCGTTCCTGTCGGCAGCGTCCTTGTACTTGTCGATGGCGTCGCGCATCATCCAAAGGTCGTAGCGCAGGTAGCGCTCGTTCTGGCGTTTCACCTCGAAGCGCGCAACGGGAACCGCAGCCGAAGCGAGAATGGAGAGAATCGCCACGGTCACAATCAACTCGACCAGGGTGAGGCCGCGCTCGCCTGGGCGGACCATCCGTTTTTTCAAAGCCACGCTCATCGCTCTACTTCACCTGAACGCTGACGCGCGCGCCCTGGGCCGGAAGCTGCTGTTGCGCGCTGGTGACCGCCCCCGGGTGGGTGATGACGACATCGCTCGCTCCGGCGGCCTTGGCCTGGAAACTGAGGACGCAGACCACGCCCATTCCGCTCACCCCGGCCGCACCCGGCGGACGAGAGGCGTTGATGTTGATCGAACCGGGTCCGTCGTCGCGGTGCACCAGCGAGACAACCTGGCCGTCGCGGCCCAGAAAGTCGCCGCTGTCCACGTTGATCAGCGAAAGTTTGGCCGGATCATAGGAAACTTGCAAGGGAACCGAGACAATATCCGCGCCGCCGCTCAGCATCACCGGAATCCTGAAGGTGGCGCCAACGGCCACCGGGCCGGGCTGCGGAGCCAGTGTAAAGCTCACCCTGGCGGGCGGCTGCGGCGCGCCAGCCGGCAGATTCGCCGCTGCAACATTGCCATTGGTCTCGGCGGCCTTGCGCAACTGCTCCAGCGCCGCTGGACCTGCCGCCATGGCGCTTTGCCTGGGAACCGTGCCCACGTTGGGCTTCGCATTGGCCGGCGGAAGCGCCGGAACAGACGCCGGAGTTTTCCCCGCGCCTTCTGCCGGAACATGGCGCAACTCAATTGACGTGCCCTCGCCGGTATCGATGGCGCGCAGATTCACCTCTTCTAGGGATTGCGAGCGAACCACGTGCGGCACCACAAGGAAGACCAGCTCATCGTCGGTAATCTGATGATCCTTGGAGCCAAAGAGATACTTCAGCCCAGGAATCGAACTCAACCCGGGGATGCCGTTCCAACTCACAATCTCCTGGGTGTCCTTGATGCCGCCCAGAATGCTGGCTTCGCCCTCGCGCAGGCGGATCACCTGTTCCACCTCTTTCTGCGCGATAATCGGCTCCGTCACATCGCTGATGGTCACCGATCCGTTCTGCGAAGTGACTGAGATCTTGATCTTCAGCGTTACATCGCGGTCGAAGTGAATGGTCGGCGTCACTTCGATATTCACGCCCACGTCCTGGTATTGGAACTGCGTGTTCACCAGCGAACTGATGCCGCCGATGGCGCCCGTGCCCACGCCTCCGCCTCCATACGAACCGGTTGCAATGGGAATCTTTTCGCCGATCTTCATCGTCGCCTTCTGCCCGTCGGATGCGCGGATGCGCGGATTCTGCAGAATTTTTGTATTCGAGTCGGTCAGCAGCATATTGGCCGTGGCCGTGCCCACGGTGACAGCGAAATCATAGGCCTTCAGGTGCGAGAGATCGTAAAGCGTCGGAGTGGTGCCGCTGCTGGTGGTGCTGGTCGTGGTGCTTGAGCTTGTCGTGCTGCTGCTGGGCGGTTGCAGCGCCACCCCCACGCTGCTGGGCCACTGAATGCCGAGCGTCTTCTCCCAGTTCTTGCTCACATCCAGAACCGCAATGTCCACCACCACTTCGGAGCGCGCCTTGTCCAGATCGTTGATGAGCTTTTGCACCAGCAAAAGTTCGTCCGGTGTTCCCCGCGCCACGATGGCGTTCTGGCTGGCTACGGGCTGCGTCTTGAAGGCGGTGCCCATCACGTTGCGAATGGCGGTATTGATGTCGGTCAGGTCGGATTGCTGCCATATGTTCGACAAATAGAAGGTCTGCACCGCCTGCTCATCCAGTTCGGTGTGCCGTGTGCGGGTGTTGGCGGCAACGAATATGGTGTTGCTGGTGACTGGCCGCCAGAAGGTGTTGGAGATGGTGCCCACAATGCGCAGCGCGTCCATCAGCGAGACGCTGGTCAGTTCCACCTGAATCCGCTTGGATGTGTACTCCGGGTCAAAGAGAATGTTTACGCCTGCCGCCTTGCCGATGGCCTGATAAACGACCTTGGCGTCCTCCTGCATATGCAGCGTGAGCGGTTCATTGGAGAGAGGCTTCAACTCGACCGGTGAGCCCATCGAGTCAAGCTCCTCCTGCTTGTCCCCGGCTTCGGGGATGCTGGTTTCTGTCGCAGGAGCCAGCTCACCGTGCTTCTTGCGCACCCGGGCGATGGCCTGCTGCGCGGCTTCATTGCTGGGATCGATCTCGGCGGCGTGCAGAAACTCCGCCATCGCTCCCTCTTCGTTGCCCGCGTTCAGCAGCTTCTCGCCTTTGGAAACATGCGCGGACGAGGCCGTAATCCTGATGCGGTAGAGCGAAGCGCGGTACTGCAAGTCCTTGGGAGCCTTGTCATGGGCCTTCTGATAGTTGTCAAAAGCTGCGTCGTAGTCCTCGCGCGCCTCGGCGCTTTGGCCGCGCTTGAAGAACGTGCCGGCCGACTCGGCGCGCAGCAGAACGCTGGGCAGCAGGAAGACGGCCAGCGCGGCCCAGAGCGTAATTCGGAAGGCGGCTCCAACAAAAACAGATTTGTTGGAGGCTGGAGCATCAACGCGGCGATTCATCGAACTCCCAGGCGTCTCTGCCGCTCCGTGCTTTAGTTCGGAGCTTTGCGGGCTGCCTTGGCTGCCCAGGACGCAATTCCTCTTGGTAAAAAAATCCATTCAACGATGCCTCATTTTAGCAAAACCCGCTTGGGATGCGACTCAAACCCGCGCCAATGGTACGATTGAGTCTTGAGGAGGCCTGCGGATGGCGCGCCAAACCAGCCACGTGATTGTTCAGCCAACGACGACCGGCCCGCAGAAGCCTGCGCGGCCGCGCGACCCGGTGGCCAGCGGCGAACGCGACGCCGCGCTCAATCGCTCCGCCGGCCACAACTACTTTCTGCTGGAGAAGTTTGAGGCGGGCGTCAGCCTGCGCGGAACCGAGGTCAAGTCCATTCGCGAGGGCAAGGCCAACCTCAAAGACTCCTACGGCCTCGTCCAGAACGGCGAAGTGTTTCTGCTCAATCTGCATATCGGTCCTTATTCCCACGGCAACATGGCCAACCACGACGCCACCCGTACCCGCAAGCTGCTGCTGCACCAGGCGGAAGTTCGCAAGCTATTATCGAAGACGCAGATCAAGGGCCACACGCTCATCCCCACCCGGCTGTACTTCCGCAACGGGCGTGTCAAATGCGAGCTGGCCGTGGCTAAAGGCAAGCAGGACTGGGACAAGCGCGAGACCGAACGCAGCCGCGAGGCCGACCGCGAAGCTCGCTCCGCCATCAACGCCAGCAAGCACCGCATGGGGCGTTAGAGCCGAGGATGTACAGGTAGCGCTGGCCTCCCGGTCCATGCAACGGTCTGCACAAATCGGCCATTCGCTTCAGAAATTCAGAACCGAGTCCCCTTGAATTGTCCTTTCCCGCCCCTTCCAGACGAAGACGCCTGTCAGCCCTGGCGGAAGCGAAACGCGTGCGCGGAGGCCTTCGCCACTGCAGTCGTACCACACCTCGATTGGACCCAGGGGATGCGGCATACTCGCATGGAGATGACGGAGTAAGCCGAGCGCGGGTTCGATGCGTACTGTCTTGAAGCCGGCAGAGCCAGGCTCGATGCCAGCCACGGTGGCCAGCAATTCGTATCCTGGGCTTGTGCCCCATGGGTGGCACTCCGAGCGCGGATTCTTGGCCAGTTCGCCGAAGGTCTTCATGCCGTCGTGCAACATCTCTTCCCACGGTTGCAGGTTGTCGATGTAGCGGTCGCCCAGCCCCGTCTTCCTCAGTGCGCGCCCGTAGTAATAGCGGAAAAACATGAAATCCGACGGGTCCGACTTCACCGCGGACGGATCTTTCAGCATACGTTCCATCACGCCCCGTTGAGCATCGCGCGGAACCGCATCCGCGAGCACGGCGAGCGTGTTCACTTCCTGCGTATAGCCGAGCTCCGGCGTATCCCGCAGAAGACCGCGCCCCGCGTCAAACTGGGACGCGTAGGTCGCGCGGTTGATCTCCGCGGCGAGTTGGCGGTCATGCGCGGCTTCGTCATTCATGCCGAAGTGCTCAAACAGTTCAGCGCTTTCCTTGAGCGTGAGCGAGAACAGAAACTTGTCAGAGACGGGACTCCAGGCATACGCAACGGGCCGGTCTCCCCGCGTCTTTTCCTGCTCCTCCCACCATCCAAGCACGTCGCGGATGCCCGGCATAAACCGCCTCGTGAACTCGTCGTCGCCGCGCTGCATCCAGTAGTCGTGCACCATGGATACCCAGTAGAGCGAAAACGGCGCGAGAAACTGTTCGAGGCTGGCGGGATACCGGGCCTGGGTGAGTCCCATCGGTACGCGCGAGGCATCGAAGTCCTCAATCGCCAGCCGCACCAGCCGGTCATCGCCAGTGAGGCTGAGCCAGGTGAGCGCCTGCACCTTGGTGTCGGCGACGTATTGCAGCCGTTCCCAGGCGATGTCGCTGATGAAGTTCTCCTGGGCGTTGAGCGCAAGCGTAAGCCACGCGGCATCCCATACGGCTTGCAGCTCCTTGTTGTCGCTCTCGAAAACGGCCGCGCGGGATGCCGGATACACACACAGAAGACTCGATAGATCATTGATGACAATAGGCTGGGCGCCTGTCTGGATGTCGAGTTGCACCCAGCGCCAGTTGCGCGTCCACAGGGGTTGATATGCCCTTTTCGCGCCATCCGGAAGAAAGACGTCCTCCGGCCCCATCACCTGCTTGCCTTCAATCTGATTCCGGTTTCCTTTCCGGCCCGCGCTGTCGTACAAGGTTTCGGAGTAAGTGAGACGAACCTGCGCGCCGCTGCCGCCCGTAACCCGCAAAATCGGGTAGCCGACGGTTACCGTTCCCTGGTCCAGTAGAATCGTGGCCTTGCTGTTGGCGGGGATTTGAATCGGCGCGGAACCTTTTACAAACTCCGGCGCAACCTCCGCTCCCTCAGCTCGCGCAACGCGCTCGAACCTTTGCGGCTTCTCGGTCATCATCGGTACAGTGCGCGGCCTGAGCTGCCAGCTCTGGTGGCTTTCAACGCCTGCCGGAGCGCCTTTGACGATTTGCATAGCCGCCGGCCAGGCCGAGTCGTCAAAAGCGGGCTGCTCCCATCCCCACGGATACCTGAGCGCATCCACCTGCTCCCCCGGACCGGCGATGTAGTAGTTATAGCGAAAGTGTGGATCATTATCCTTGTAGACGATCTGCCTGTAGGCCTGATCCTCCATTACTTTCCATGTGCTGCCGGTGTCCACAACCTTGTTGGCTGGGTCGTCGGATTGCAGGATGAAACCCGCGCGATTGCTGAACTGCGCCATCGGCCGGGCAATGCCGCCATTCCACACCACCGCGGCCAGAACATTGCTGCCCGCCTCAAGATACGGCGCCAGGTCGATGGTCTCGAAACGCCAGTTTCGCAGGTCGCTTTGCGCCGGTCCCGTTGACACGGACCGTCCATTCACAAACAGCCGGTAGCGGTTGTCGGCTGAGACGTGGACAACAAAATGCTCCGGTTTTGCGTCGAGCGTGAACGCCTTCCTGAAGTGAAACACGCCGAACTCCGTGGGCGACCCGGTCGGCGATGCGATCCACGAGGCCGGCCAGGCCTTCTCCAGCAAAGCCGGGTTCACAGACTGGGCGAAAACTGCCGCGGTGCAAAGAAAACCAAGAAAAACAAGGCTACTGCGCATCCCCGACTTCATCATCACGAACTCCTCTTGAACTCTGTTTTACCCGGCGAAACCGCACTGCAACGCAGCAGACTCAATCTTTCGGCATGACAAGTGTTCGCCATCCACTCCTGCCAGATCTATTAAATTGAGGACCACCCACCAACGCACTAATCGTGAATAATATATTCCCAAAGAAAAGTGCGTCACTATGCCACCAGTCGAGAGGATTCATCAACTTCGGTGTCGGGCCGATGAGGCACATATCTAACCATTGGACTACAAAGAATATCCATAGTCCAATCAAAGCTATTCTTCGCGACAAAAACATCGTGAGAAATATCGGGAAGGACATCGTCAAACATAAATCCAGCAAAATATCTTGGAACGAATCAAATCCTATCCCAAGTACAGCAATACACCCATAAAGTGTTTCAACGAAGAAGATTATTCCCGCTAGAAAAAGGATGCAAATCGATAAATCCGTTCTTCTCAATACCATGGTTTATCTCACTTATGGCCGAGTGCCCCATCCTTGCGGCGTTTTTGTTGTCGCAAGGATGGGTTTGCGTGTCCTCAGGCCGGCGGCAGCATCCGGCTGCGCGCCACGCGCCCATACCAGGCCCCGGAGTCCTTCAGGGTACGCTTGACGGGATTCTTGAAGTCCACCTGCGCCAGCCCGATGCGTGCCTTGAAGCCGTCCTCCCACTCCCAGTCGTCCGTCAGGCTCCAGACGTGCATTCCGCGCACATCCGCTCCCGCGGCGATAGCGTTGAGAACGCCTTCGAGCATCTTTCTGAGATAGTTGATGCGCGCCGGGTCGTGAACCGGCCCAGACGTCAACACTTCAGGCTCGTCGTAGCCGGTTTCAGTGATGATGATGGGACGCCGGTAGCGCTTGGCCGCCTCTACCAGCACCTCGGTCATGCCGCTCGGATAGGAATCGACCGTCCGCTCTCGCAGTTCATGCGCGTCCAGCCCGCGCAGGATCTCCGCCCCGTCGCCGGCGGCGACATAGCCCAGGCCTGAATAGTAGTTGAGGCCGGTGTAGTCGAGCGGCGCGCGCAGCAGGCGCTCATCGCCCGGGCGGAAGCCCATCGCCTCGTAGGGATTGCCGCCCACGAAGGCTTCGGGGTAGTGGCCGGTGAAGGCCGGCTCAAGATACCAGCGATTGCGGAAGGCGTCAAAGCGCTCGCAGGCCTTCTGATCGGCCTCCGACTCGCTGGCCGGCTTCACGGGATACATATCGTGGGCGATGCCGATCTTGAGCGACGCGCGCTCTGCCTTCATGGCGTGGAAGCCCGCCGCCTGAGCCAGATTGGCGGTGTGCGAGGCGCGCAGCATCAGGCCGCGATCCTTGACGCCAGGAGCATGGACACCCCAGCCATAACCGGCCACTACAAAGGCTTGAAGCTCGTTCAGCAGACACCAGTTCTCCACCCGGTCGCCGTAATGCTTGGCCAGCAGCGCCGCATAGTCGGCAAAGCGCAGGGCGGTATCGCGATTGGGCCAGCCGCCGGCCTCGCTCAGCGCCTGCGGCAGGTCCCAGTGGAAGCAGGTAAGCAGCGGCTTGACGCCGACCGCGCGCAGGGCGTCGATGATCTTGCTGTAGTGATCGAGGCCCTTCTGGTTCACCGCGCCCTTGCCGCTGGGCAGAATGCGCGTCCATGCGATTGACATGCGATAGGATTGCAGGCCCATCGCTTTGAGCAGAGCCACATCCTGCGGCCAGCGGTGATAGGAGTCGCAGGCTACCGACGGATTGGAGCCGTCGCTGATGGCGCCGGGCTGGCGGCAATAGCGGTCCCAGATCGACTCGCCCTTGCCGTCTTCCGTGGCCGCGCCCTCAATCTGCACACACGAGGAAGCCGCTCCAAAAAGGAATCTCGGCGGAAAGGCCGCTGACTTGCCGGTAGCCGCTGCTTTGTTTACCACGCCGGCGGCGTGCACTTGCCCTGAAAGGCCCGGCAGCCGCGCTCCAGCGGCCGAAGCCGCCGCCGTCAGTGCCGCATCATGCAAAAATCTCCTGCGATTCATCAAAATTACCCCGGAGTAAGTCTAATTTGCGAGGAGTTGTTTTGGCGACGCCGTCAGGAACGAGAAAAGATTTTCGCAATTGCTGCAAACCGAAGAGAACCACTCGATCAGAACCCAACCAAAACCGGCTCCATCTCCAGCCGAATCTCAAAACGCTCCTCGACAACGGCGGTGATCTTCGCGGCCAGGGCCATCACCTCAGCTGCGTGGGCCGCGCCGCGATTGGTCAGCGCCAGGGTGTGGCGCGACGAGATTGCCGCCGCGCCCAGCGCGTAGCCCTTGCTGAAGCCGGCCTGCTCAATCAGCCACGCTGCGGGAATCTTCACCCGGCCCTCATTCTCTGCACCCGCTCCGGCGGGGAAGCGCGGCGGGGGAAGGGCACTGAGGGCTGCGATGGAACGGAGTTGGTCTTCGGTAACGATGGGATTCTTGAAGAAACTGCCCGCGCTGCGGCAATCGGGGTCGCCCTCGACGATCAACATTCCCTTCGATTCGCGGATGCGCCGCACTTCTGCCGCAACACTGGCGAGGCTTGCTTCGTCTGCGCGTTCGGCCAGCGCCCGTTGCAGCCCCGCGTAGCGCACCGTGGGAGCGCCGTCGGGGTTGAGCCGGTAGTCCACGCGCGTCACAACAAACCGCCCGCGATCAACTGAGTTGAAGCGGCTGCGGCGATAGGCAAAGCCGCACTCTGCCGCGGCAAACTCGACAAAGCTGTGCGTTTGCAGATCGAAGGCCCGTACGAGGTGGATGGCCGAGGCGACCTCTTGCCCATAAGCTCCGACATTCTGCACAGGCGTTCCGCCCACCGTGCCGGGAATCCCGGCGAGGCATTCTATTCCGCTGCACCCATCCTGAATGGTCTGCTCCACGCAGTGGTCCCAGTCTTCACCGGCGGCGACTTGGTAGATTCTCTCTTCCGATTGATCCGTTGCGGAGATTCCGCGCAAGCCCACGCGTAGCACAAGGCCATCGAAGCCCGCGTCGGAGACAAGCAGGTTGCTGCCTCCGCCGAGAACGAAGAGGGGCAGATTGCGAGCTTCGGCCCAAGCCGCGGCTTCGGCAATCTCCGCTTCGCTGGCGGCCTCGCAAAAGAAGCGTGCAGGGCCGCCGATGTCGAAGGTGGTGTAGGGTGCGAGCGGCTTGTTTTCTTCGATGAGCATTGCTTCAAGGCTACAACATCAGTTGCCTTCACCCGCCGAGGGAAGCTTCTGCACCTTGCTGTGCTTGATTGAGTAGCTGAAGTAGATCACCAGGCCAATCAGCAGCCAGCTAACCATTGCTGTCCAGGTGGGAAACAGCGGCAGCTTGGTCATCAGGTAGACGGCTGTGAGAATGCCCAGGATCGGGACCAGGGGAACAAACGGCGTTTTGAAGGGCCGGTGCAGTTCAGGCTCACGCACCCGCAGAATCCAAACGCCCGCGCAGACGATGGTGAAGGCCAGCAGTGTGCCGATATTCACCAGTTCCGCCAGCCGGTTGATGGGCAACAGCGCGGGCATCACCGCTACCACCAGGCCCACCACGATGGTCGAAATCCACGGTGTGCGGAACTTGGGATGAATCGCCGAGGCCCACTTGGGAAGCAGGCCGTCCTTAGACATGGAAAAGAAGACGCGCGACTGGCCCAGCAGCATGACCAGCATCACGGTTCCCAGGCCGAAGACCGCGCCGATATTGACCAGCAGCTCTCCCCAGGTAATGCCCGTCACTTTAATGCCCAGCGCCACCGGGGCGGCCACATTGAGTTCCTTGTAGTTTTTCAGTCCGGTGAGAACCGTGGAGACCAGGATGTAGAGGACGGTGCAGACCGCGAGCGAGCCGAGGATGCCGATGGGCATATCGCGCTGCGGATTCTTGGCCTCCTGCGCGGCGGTGGAGACGGCGTCAAAGCCGATGTAGGCAAAGAAGACCGAGGCCGCGCCCAGCGCAATGCCGTTCAGGCCGAAGTTTCCATGGCCATCCGATGGAGGGATGAAGGGATGCCAGTTGTGGAGGGCCAGGGCGGGATGCTGAATGAGAAAATATCCTCCCAGCAGAATGAAGATGCCAACGATGCCCAGCTTCACCACCACGATGGCGGAGTTCAGGTTGGCTGACTCCTTGATGCCGATCACCAGTACCGTGGTGATGGCCAGAATCGCCAGCAGGGCCACCAGGTTGAAAACTCCGGTGGCGTGCGGCAAGGCCGAGGCGATGACCGGCAAGCCAGTTAGGCTGTCCACGGAGGGCAGCGATGTTCGCGCCATCCACTGATTCTGATAAAAGACCAGAGGTGTGCCGGGAGTAGCCGTCAGTTGCGGCGGAATATAAATGTGCAACTGTTGCAGCAGGCCGGTGAAATACCCTGACCAGCCGGAGGCCACCGTAGCCGCGCCGAAGCCGTACTCCAGGACCAGGTCCCAGCCGATGATCCAGGCCACAAACTCGCCCAGCGTGGCGTAGCCATAAGTGTAGGCCGATCCGGCGATGGGAATGATGGAGGCGAACTCGGCGTAGCAAAGGCCGGCGAAGGCGCAGACGATGCCGGCCAGCACAAAGCTCAGCGATACGGCAGGTCCGGCATGCAAAGCCGCGGCCTGCCCGGTGAGCACAAAGATGCCGGCGCCGATGATGGCGCCGATTCCCAGCGTGATCAGGTTCAGCGCCCCCAGCGAACGCTTGAGCGTGTGCGCGCCCTCTTCACTTGCCTCTTGCGAGAGCATCGACATCGGTTTGATTTTGAGCAATCTGAACATGAATAAGGAACTCCCTCCACGCGCGTTGCAATTGGAATTAATTTGGTTCGACGGAGCTTGATATGCGCGCTTGCCGCGACCAGAAAAGATAAACCGGAATGCCTAGCAGAACCAGCGCCAGGCCCGGCCAAGTGTACTGAGGCTTGTATCGCAATAATACGACACAGATCCCGCTGGCCAGCGTGATATAGAGCGCAGGCAGCACCGGATAGCCCAGCGCACGGTAGGGCCGAGGGGCGTTGGGCCGCTTGACGCGCAGCACAAAGAGGCCGGCAATGGTGAGGATGTAGAAGACCAGAACGGCAAAGATGATGTAGTCAAGAAGTTGACTATAGGAGCCGGAGACGCACAGCACCGTGGCCCACGCGGCCTGCACCAGCAAGCCCGCGACGGGAGTTTTGTAGCGCGGATGCAGCTTGCCCACCGACTTGAAGAACAGCCCGTCGCGGCTCATCGCGTAGTAGACGCGAGCGCCGGCCAGTGACATTCCGTTGGCGCAGCCGAAGGTGGAGATCAGGATCGCCGCGGCCATCAGGTAAGCGCCGGAGTGGAAGACCTGCTCCAGCGCCGCCGTGGCCACGCGGTCCTCGGTGGCAAACTGGATGCCGCGCGCCATCGCCGTCGCGCCATGCGGGTCGCCGTGCATGGGCAGTACCAGCAGGTAGCCCAGCGAAACAAGAAAATAGACCGTAAGCACAAAGCCCGTGCCCAAAATCAGCGAGAGCGGAAGGTTGCGGCGGGGATTTTTGACCTCGCCGGCAGTGAATGTGATGTTGTTCCAGGCGTCGGCGGAAAACAGCGACCCCACCTGCACCACGGCCAGAATCACCACTAGATTCACCAGCACGATGGGCCCGCCCACGCCCACCTGAACCGGGTGCAGCGCACTCCAGCCGGCATTGCGCCAGAATTGAGCGCCGAAGTTGGCCGCAATCGCCGTCGCGTTGCGCCCCACCGTGAAAGCAAGCAAAATCAACCCGGCGAGCGAGAGCGCCTTGGCCGTGGTGAAGACATTCTGAATCAGCGCGCCCAGCCTGACGCCAAAGATGTTCACGATGGCCAGAAAAAGCACCACCACAATGGCGGTCAAATTGGCCGTGCTGACGCCGATATGCATTCCGCCCAGCGCCATCGGGCCCACCTTGACCGTCGGCACATCCGCAATGTGCCACAACCAGTGGGTCGTCGAAATCGCCGGAAAAAAGACGCCGAGAAACTTGCCGAAGGCCACCGCGACGGCGGCGATGGTGCCTGTCTGAATCACCAGAAAGAGCGTCCAGCCGTAAAGAAAGCCCCACAGCGGTCCCAGCGACTCGCGCAGATAGACATACTGGCCGCCCGCCTTGGGCATCATCGCCGCCAGTTCACCGTAGCTGAGCGCCGCGGTGACGGTCAGAATGGCCGTGACCACCCACGCGCCCAGAAAAAGCGCCGGAGAATCGACGCCGCGAGCAATGTCGGCGCCGACAATGAAGATGCCGGAGCCGACCATCGAGCCGATCACCAACGCAGTCGCGCTGAAGAGACCAAGACTCTGCTCCAGTTGCGGAGCGGAGTTGGCAATTTCGTGCTCAGGGATGGGCGTGAGAGTTTGGTTGGCCACTTCAAGAAGCATAAATCATGCGCCAATGCGTCCAAAAACAGCGATTGCGCGCGCAGGTCAATGTAGCTCTGTAATCATCCATGCAACCCGTCATCATAAGGCATGAAAAAGTTTATGTATGGAACGATTCTCTTCTTCTGTCTCGCAGTGCCTTATGCGGCGCAGGCGCAGGTCGTGGTGGTAGTACATTCCCACCATCACCACCATCATCACCACCACCACCTCGTTCAGAACCAGTAATCCGTTCAGTCAGGATCGACGCTCATCCCAACTCGGCCAGCCAGCGCCGGAACTCGGCCGCTGGCTCGGGCTGCCGGAAGATCGCTCCCGCTACGGCCACCAGAGAAGCTCCGGCAGCGAGCGCCTCGGACGCCCTAACCAACGTAATGCCGCCGATGGCGACCAGCACCGGAGCCGCGCCCGCAGCTGAACTTGCTTCGGCGCGCAGCCGCCGCACGCCCTCGAAGCCAATCAGTGGCAAAGCCGTCTGCTTGGTCCGTGTGGCAAAAACCGGGCCGATGGAAAAATAATCCGCCGCGCCTTCCGCAACCACCGGAAGCAAACCCGCCGCGCCGCCGCCAAAGGTTCCCACGATGCGCTCCGGCCCCAGCAGCTTGCGCGCCTCGGCGGGGCTGAAGTCGCCGGAATCCACATGTACGCCGTCAAAGCCAATTTGCTCAACCAGATCGGCGCGGTCATCCACAATCAGCTTCACCTGCCCGGCAGGCAGTGCCGCGCGCAGAACCTCCGCGTCAGCCAGCAACTCGGCCTCCGAACCGTTCTTGTTGCGGTATTCCAGCAGCGTCACGCCGGCCTCGGCCAACTCGCCGCCCAGCCGGCGCAGAAACTCGACGCGGCCTGCGACGGGAATGAAAGAAGCGTCGAGAATTGGGTAAATCTTCGGAAATTGATAGCTCATGATGCAAGAATACAGCGAAGAAGGAAAGAGCTCCTACGCTTCCAACGCCGCGGCCATCTCCCGCAAAATCGCCTCGGCGGCGTCGGCGGGGTCGGGGGCCTGCGTAATCGGCCGCCCAACCACCAGGAAACTTGCGCCCAGGCGTAGAGCTTCAGCGGGGGTGGCGATGCGCTTTTGATCGCCGATAGTTGCGCCTGCCGGGCGAATGCCGGGAATCACCAGCACGCCCTCCGGTCCGGTGAGGGCGCGTAGTGCGGCTACCTCCAGCGGGGAGCAGACAAAGCCGCGCACTCCCGCTTCCAGGCCCATGCGCGCTAGCAATTCGACTTGCTTGGCAGCTGAGCGGTCAATCCCGACGGCCTTTACCTGCGCCTCGTCCATGCTGGTCAGTACGGTCACGGCCAGCAGCTCCGGCGGGTTTTCAATTCCGTCCAGAGCGGCCCGCGCCGCGGCCAGCATCAACGGACCTCCGCCCGCGTGCAGCGTGAGCATCTTCACGCCCTGCCGGGCGGCCGAGCGTACCGCTCCGGCAACGGTGTTGGGAATGTCGTAAAGTTTCAGGTCCAGGAAGACCGAGTGGCCGCGCGCCACCAGCGGCTCGATCACGGCCGGACCCGCAGCAGCAAATAGCTCCAGCCCCACTTTGAACCACTGGCAGCTCTTCTCCAACTGGCCCACCAGGGCGAGCGCCGCGGCGGCGTCGGGCGCATCGAGCGCGACGATCAGGCGCTTGCGGGCTTCCTCGATAGGGTCTGTCGAGTGCGGGCGAGCTTGGACAAAGTTCGGGTTCATCCGGTCGGGAATGGGCATCGCTCTATTTTAAGGGAATTCCGGCTGGCGCGAGAAGAGCAGTGGCCCTCCGGCTCGAAGAACTGCTCTCCGAGCGCGGCAGCAGCAGAATATAAGGGACCTCCGTCCTCGAAAAACGTTTGCGCAACGCAGGATCCACAAACGGCGGCGCGTGATCGCCGACGATCACAAAGACCGTGGGCCTTCCCAGCGCTCCCAGGGCAAGCCGCGCCACGGATTGATGCACATTGGCCACCAGTTGGTACCACGAGCACAGCGCCGTTTGCGGCGCAAGCCCGAGAGTGGACAAGCAGGGCGCTCCGGCTGAAAGAGTCGAGGGGATGGGCACTGGAAGATGGGAGTTCAAGGTCATCCAATGAACGAATACCGGCGCATCTTCCCGCTTTTCCAGACGGCGTTCAATCCATTCTGCGACAGACGCGTCGCAGGTGCCGGTGAATGCGCCAATGCAATCGGGCAATCCCTGCTGCTTCATCCGGTCGTTGAAGAGAATCTCCTGAAACCCAATCGCCGAGTACCAGGCTGAGCGGCTGAACATCGATCCCTTCATGCCGTGCAGTGCAACAGCGTGATAGCCGAGGGCGGTCAGGCGGGCGGGTAGGCAATTTCTCAACTCCGTCGCAGAGGCATCCAGCAGATGAAAGTCAATTGATCTGCCGCACAGCTCGCGGGCTTCGCCGGCAATCGTGGCGCCATGGAACGGAACACTCCCCTGTACCACATCGTAGCGGTTGCGCAGATCAGGCTGCTGATAGGCTTCGAGGAGCGCATTGTTCAGATCCGGCTCCGTGGTCCAGCCCCAGGATTCGACCAGAATAAGCACCACGTTGGGCAACCGCTGACGGCTTTTGCCGGATGCGACTCCCGCCAAGCGCAGGGCCTCAGCCGTGGCGCTGGGTTCAGCCATTGCCGATGCGGCGTTGGCGCTTTCCATGGCGAGCGTATTGCTGCCTATTATCGCCAGGTGCATCCATCGAATGCTCAGAATCCGCGCAAATCGCGGGATTCTATTGATGCTTTGGTCAACCCCATCGGCCACAATCGATATTCTTCTCAGATTGGGCAAGTGCCCGGTCGCGCGCGAAACATTCACCAAGTCCGCTGCCACACTGAGCAGGGCAAATCCGATCAGCCACGCCGCCGCCCGCCGCCGGTCTTTGCCGCGAATGGCAGCTCCCGGCAGATACGCCCCCAGCGCGGCGATCAGCAACGCGAGCAAAAGAAGGGCACAGGCGGCAAAGAGCCGGAAACCGGTGAACGCGCGCAAGACAATGCTGTTCTCCAGGCAGACGGAGAACGGAATCGAATAGGTAACACACACACCACAGACAATATCCGCAACGATGAGAGTGAAAAGCAAAATCGCCGTAAGAATTGGCGGCACAAGGAGAGCCAGAACGCCAAGCGCGGAAAACTCGACGCAAAACCATCCAAGTTGTGGCTGAAGACCAAAGACATGGCCGGCAATCCAGAAGGGAAGATTCGCCAATACGGCAAAGAAAACCACAAAGAAAATCCAGTGCAGGCGAGCCGTCCGCTTTTCTGCCCAGCGGGGCCAAATGACCAGATTCCTCCAGCCCCGCAAAATTCCGCCAAGTGACTCCATTCTTCAGAACCTCATTGATTCAGGCAAAGCAACGCTCACTTTGGGCGCTTCCCACACAGTGAACACTTTCGATGATAGACGTTGAAACAAGCCGCCGCGATGACAACCGGAAGAGGCGTCGCCTGTTTTAAAGTGCGAAGAGCGCCATTGGCCACGCCGCAAGGGGTGCGGCGCATCCCTTATCATGGGCTTATGTCAAGCGGGGAGGACAATTGAGGATGAAGCGCATTTCGGGCTGGGCTGGCATTTGCGGTCTTGCGCTGCTGGCGGCGGCGAGCCTGGGTTGGGCCTCCGCTGTCCATACCAACCCGCTCAACCGCGATCCGCTGGTGCGCGAGGCCTACGACCGCTTCTACAACCTGGACTATCCCGGCGCGGTGGAGCGCTTCAATCGCTTTCATGCGGCTCATCCCGGCGATCCGCAGGCCACTGCGCTGCTTCTCAATGCTGTGCTCTTCCAAGAACTTTACCGGCTCGACCTGCTTGACACCACCTTCTACGCCAACGACGGCTTTTTAACCGGACGCCACGCCACCGCCGAAGATCCCAAGACGCGCGACCGCATCCTCGGCCTGGCCGACGAGGCGATTCATGAGGCCGACTGGAGGCTCAGCCGCGATCCCAACGACATCGACGCCCTCTATGCCCGCGGCTGGGCGCGCAGCCTCAAGTGCACCTATGTCGCCATGGTCGAACGCGGTTATGGCGCCGGCTTCCGGCTGGCCACCAAGGCGCGAGACGATGAAGTGCATGTGCTGCAAATGGACCCCGGCTATGTGGATGCGAAGCTGGTGGTAGGGGTCTACGAGTATGTGGTGGGTGCGCTGCCCTGGCCCTTCAAACTTATGATCGGCTTTGCCGGCATCACCGGCTCCAAGTCGCGCGGCCTTGAGATGCTCAACGACGATGCCAATCGCGGCGTGACGACCAGTATCGAGGCGCGTACCGTAACTGCGCTGTTTTTGCGCCGCGAGGCCCGCTACAAGCAGGCAATTCAGGTGGTGCGCGGCCTCAAGGATTTGTATCCGCGCGATTTCCTCATCTGCCTCGAAGAGGCCAACCTGCGCAAGGACGCGGGCGAGGGAATGGTCGCCGTGGCGGCTTACAGGGAGATCGTTGCCAACAGCAAACACCCCGGCTACTTCGCCGAGGCGCGCCTAGAACTGGCCTTCTTCGGCCTGGGAGACGCCCTGCGCGGCCAGCGCCATTACAGCGAGGCGGCGCAGGCTTACGAACAAGCCGCCGAGACGAAAAACGTTGGCCCGGAACTAAAGATTCGCTCACTCCTGGCTGCCGGCGAGTGCCGCGACATGAACGGCGAGCGGCAACTGGCAGTCCGCGACTACCAGATGGCCATCGACGCCGGACCCAACACCAGCCGCGCCGACACCGCCCGCAAGCACCTGCGCGCACCCTTCCACGGCGCATAATTTCCTGTAATCTTTCTTTGCAACGCCGATGCTATGATCTGGTCTATGTCGCCCGGACGGTTAATTCTTGCTTGCTGGCTGCTTCTCGCTCTCTATTGGAGGTTCAGTGCGCGCTCGGTCAAGCCCGCGGCGGAAGCCCAAAGCTTGGCTGGCAGGCTGGCCCGAACGCCCGTTATGCTGGGCTTCATCTTGCTCGCCGTGCCGTGGGTGTATCCCTTTGGGCCGGCCGTGATGCCGCATACAGCCGACGCCCAGTGGCTGGGCATCGCGATCTGCGCGCTGGGCTTGGCCGTGGCCATCTGGTCGCGCAAAACGCTGGGCGACAACTGGAGCCAGGATGTCGAGTTCAAGCAGGAGCACAAACTGATCGAGCAAGGGCCGTATCGCTACGCGCGTCATCCCATCTATTTAGGCCACTTGCTGCTGGCTCTGGGAACGGCTCTCGCATCAGGCTTGTTGATTGCCTACGCCGGTTTTTTTTCTCTCTTCCTAGGATTTTTCATCAAGCTGCGTCAGGAAGAAAAACTTCTAGAGCGGCACTTTCCCGAGGAATATCCCAGCTACAAGGCGCGCGTCAAGGCATTGGTGCCATTCGTGTTTTAGGCCTGCTAGCCCGCCATCGCTCTATTGCAACCGCAGTACCGTCACCGCAAACGGGGCCAGCTTCAGTTCCGCGCCCTCGGCTTTGCCCGCGCGAGGTGCATCGTCGCCGGTCTGCTCGTCCACGGTCAGCGTATTTGCACTTTTCAGATCAGGCGTCAGTTTCACCGTCTTCTCCGTGCTGGTTTTGTTCACCAGCAGCACCTTCCTGCCTTGTGGCGTAATGAATCCCTGGATCACAACGTCGCTCGTTCCCAACATTCCATCCGGCGCGGCGACCAATTTGTCGCCTGGATGGAAGTTCTCCTTGATGAGCCGCAGCACCCAATAGCGCGCATTGGGCTTGCCGTTGGTGTAGTCGATCATGGTAACGCTGGGAAATTGTGTCGGATAACCCACCAGTTGAGACTCGCCGATGACGTCCACGCCCAGCTTTGACAGCTCCACATAAAGGTATCCGTAGAGCGCGCCCGCCGCATTCCAGTAGATCGCCGGCGGGGGAATCTTGTCCGTCGGAGAGTTATCCCCGGGCAGAATTACGCCCAATTCGTCGGTATCGATCTTGGTCGCGGGAGAGAGCCGGTCGCGTATGGCGAGAATGTAGCGCGTGACCGCCAGGAATCCATCCGCCTGATTGAAGAATGTGTGCTGCCATCCACCGGGCGTCTCGTCCGGCGCCGGAGTCGCATAAAAGTGGAAGGAGATATAATCCAGCGGAATTCCTGGCTTGTGATTCTTCGGGTTCAGAAAATACTCAAAGTAACGGGGACTGTTGCTCGGATAAGAGAGCGCCATGCCCATGAACTGGGTCCGCGGGCTGACCTTGTGAATCCCCTCCACAATGGCGTCGTAGCGCAGGGTGTAATCCTCCGGCGAGGTATTGTGCTCGGAGTCAACTTCGTTCAGCACCTCCCAGATGGGAATCGGATAGTGGTAGCCGGATTCGTGCCGCTTGCCGTTCTCGTCGGTAAATCCGCCCAGCGCATACCAGCTCACCAGGCGGCCATAGTAATCGCCCAGCTCCTTGCCGCTGGGGTCGCGCAGTTCGGTCCCCTGGGTATAGTTCCAGAAAACCTGATTCGGATCGTCAGGATACTTCACCGGCGCGTCGGTCTTGAACATCCACGCGGGAATCGTGCTGAAGTTGATGACCGTGCTGTGCCCCTCTGTGGCGGCCAGAAAATCCTTCGTTACGGGATCGATATAGGTGAAGTCCCATGAGGTTTTATCCGGCGTCGGCGGCTCCAACTCGGCCACCGCAACCTTCGGATAAGGTAGCCACGGAACATAGCGGACATAATCCGCACCCAGGTCTTTCAGCGCGGTGAACGACCCATCGTGAATCGGCGATCCGGGATTGAGCATGGGGTTGGTGACCACCTGCAAGGTCGGCGTGGACTTTGAAACCAGGATCACTTTACTCCAGTCGATGGGCTTTGGCCCCGCGGACTGTGCATTCGCCGCGGCGCTCCACGCCAGAGCCAGGCAAACGGCAAAGACAGCTCGCGCGGTATGGCACATGATTCGTTTGTTCAAGTTAAAATCTCCCAAAAAGACTATGGGCGATTGTACTCCCGTTCCCGCTGCCCGCGCGCGAAAGAAGGGAACCGCCGCCGCCCCGCTTCCGTATCTTCACACTGATAGGATCTTTTGAGGGGAGGAATCGACAATGGCTCTCTTTTGTCAACGCTGTGGGGTTGGATTGCCGCCGGGCGCGCGTTTCTGTTCAAGCTGCGGGGCGGTGGTCCCCGTGGGCACCGTGGTCTCCGGCAGGCCGCTGGTTCGCCCGCGCATCGGCCGCCAGATTGCCGGGGTCTGCATCGGCCTCTCGCAGGCCTATGGCTGGGATATTGCGTTGGTGCGCATCTTCACAGTTCTCGGCCTTCTCTTCTCCGGCGGCGTGGTCGGCGTAGCCTACGTGGCCTGCTGGATCGGTATCCCCGAAGAACCGTATCCGCTTCCTTGAAGTATTCTGGGTTGGTATGAACTCCTCCTTCCCATCCAACGGCGCAAAGCTGGCTTACCGCGACAGCGGCGCCGGCCTGCCTGTCGTCTTTCTTCATCCAACCCCGCTCGACGGCCGCTTCTGGCAGCCGCTGATTGAGCTTTTGCCGGGCGTGCGCGCCATCGTTCCCGATCTGCGCGGCCACGGCGGCTCGCAGCTGGGCGCGCTGCCGGTGGGCGGCTTTTCAGCGGTTCCAGATGCGCCGGTGCTTTCGGTGGCGCAGTTGGCCGCCGATGTTCTCGCGCTGCTCGATGAATTGAAGCTGCCTGCGGCAGTTTTTGCCGGCTGTTCCATCGGCGGCTACGTGCTGCTGGAGCTTTGGCGTCAGGCGCCGGAGCGAGTGCGCGGGCTGGCCTTTGTCTGCAGCAAGCCACAGCCCGATGCCGAGGCCAATCGCTCGCGCCGCGCCGCCACCATCGCCCTGGCGCGAGCCGGCGGCCGTGCCCAGCTCTTTGACGGCATGGCGCAGACGCTGATCGGGGCAACGGCTCGTGAGCGCCATCCCGAAGTCGTCGCCGCGTTGCGCGCCCAAATGAGGCTGACCCCGGAGGAACTGGTCGCCGTTCAGGCCGGACTAGCCACTCGCCCCGATTCCGTGCCCACCGTGGCCACCATCTCCGCGCCGATTCTGGCCATCGCCGGTGGCGAAGATCCCGGCGTCACTCCTGCCGAGATGGAGGCCTTTTGCGCCGCTCCCGGCGGTTGCGACTTCCACCTGCTTCCCGACGCTGGCCACTTTGCCGCCTACGAGCAGCCGCAAGCGGTCGCTGCGCTCGTGAGCGCGTGGCTGCGGCAGTTTGCCCAACCGCAAGCGTAGGATGAAATCATGTTCACGCCGCGGCCCATCGGATTTGTGCGCAGTCCCTTCCAGGACGCATCCGCGATTCCCAAGGGGTTGGGCGCCACGCACCCGGAAGAGGGCGCGCTGGAGATTCTGCCGGAGTTTGCCCTCGGCCTCACAGACATCGAGGGCTACTCGCATCTGATTGTGTTGTGGGTCTTCGACCGGGCAGATGGATTTGACCTGCTGATTACGCCGCCCAGCGACGACCGCCCGCACGGCCTCTTCACCACGCGTGCCCCGCGCCGCCCCAACCCCATCGCGCTGACCATCGTCCAGCTGCTCGGCCGCGAAGGCAGTTCGCTGCGTGTGCGCGGCGTCGATATGCTCGATGGAACGCCCATCCTCGACATCAAGCCTTACCTCTCGAATATTCCTGCAGATAAATTGCGCCGAGGATGGCTGGCCGAGGCCGAAGCCCGCAAAAAAACCTGATTGGCTCGTCCTTTGCCGTCTCATCTTCTTCAGCATAAGTGCAAATGTTGTAGGCTCAAGAGAGAATACTTTCTTTGGGAAGACGCTCTTGACCTCCTCTTCGCCCAGCTTCTCGCGTCCGTTTCATGCTCCGCAACCCGGCGATGCCCTGTACTGCGGCAAGGTATCGCTGGAAACGCTGGCCCAGCGCCACGGGACGCCGCTTTATGTATACTCTGCCGACCAGATCGTTGCGCGGCTGAGGCTCTTTCAGCAGGCCTTCGCTGGGCGCTCGACGCTGGTCTGCTACGCGATGAAGGCCAACTCCTCGCTGGCGATTCTCAAGCTGCTGGCCGATCAGGGCGCGGGCTTTGATATTGTCAGCGGCGGCGAACTGGAGCGGGTGCGCGCCGCCGCGCCCGAGGCCGTTGAGCGGGTCGTCTTCTCCGGCGTGGGCAAGACCGTGGCCGAGATTGATCTCGCGCTGAAGGCAGACATTCTGCAATTCAACGTGGAGAGCGCGGCGGAGTTGGAGTTGCTCGCCAGCCGCGCGGCCAAGATGAAGCGCAAGGCGCGCTTCGCCTTGCGCGTCAATCCTGATGTTTTTGCCGAGACGCACCCGTACATTTCGACCGGCATGAGCGAGCACAAGTTCGGCGTGGATATTCGCAAGGCGCTGGCGATCTACAAGAGCGTCGCTGGCAATCGCTGGCTTGAAGCGCACGGCGTCAGCGTCCACATCGGCTCGCAGATTCTCTCCTCCGAGCCGTTTGGCGCGGCCACGGAGCGGCTGAGCAAGCTGGCGCGGCAGCTGAAGCGCGCGGGTATTAGGCTCAAGTCTATCGACGCAGGCGGAGGCCTGGGCATTAATTACCACAACGGCGGCTTCGACGCTGCTGTGGCCGTGCGCCACTACGCATCCGCGGTGGAAGCCGCGCTGGGCGCCTTCGAGGGAAGGCTGCTGATTGAGCCGGGCCGATTTCTTGTTGCGCAGGCCGGCGCTTTGGTGGCGCGCGTTCTGCAGGTAAAGCGCAACGGCAAAAAGACCTTTGTGATTACCGACGCGGCGATGAACGACCTCATTCGCCCAGCGCTTTACCAGGCCTATCACGAGATTGTGCCGGTGCGGGTGAGGGAAGGGAAGTCGCGCATCGTCGATGTGGTGGGGCCAATTTGCGAGTCGGGCGATTTTTTTGCCCACGACCGCAAGCTGCCGCCGATTGCGCCGGGAGATCTGATCGCGATTCTCGACGCCGGGGCTTATGGAATGGCCCAAAGCTCGAATTACAACTCGCGCCCGCGCGCCGCCGAGGTGCTGGCGGAGGGAGCGAAGGCGCGCCTGATTCGCCGCCGCGAAACCATGGCCGACATACTCGCCCCGGAGATTTGCTGATTGTTACGAAATCGGCGTTGATGAGTTTGTGCTTCCTCAGGGGCGCAACCGTGCCTTGACCTGTTCTTCCATGAGATTCAGATCGGTTTCACCGCTGAATTGAGACTGGATTATGCCTTGCCGGTCGATCAGAAACGTCAAGGGAAGGCCAAGCACGCCTCCATATAACTCTCCGAGCTTCTCATCGCCCATCGCCACGGGATAATTCAGCCGTAATTTGGCGTAGATCATCCGCGCCAGCGCCGGGTCATCGTCCATGGAAATGCCGATGATTTGCAAACCGCGCGGGCCATAGCGGGTTTGCCAGGCGACGAAGCGCGGCATCTCAAGCTGACAAGGGGCGCACCACGAGGCCCAGAAATTCAACAGGACAACCTTGCCCCGGTAAGCGCGCAGATCGAGTTTTTCCTGCTTCAAGTCCGTGCGAGCAAAGGCGGGCGCCTCTTTGTGAATCAGCGAAGAGGCCGCAAACGCACCCTGCGCCACGATTCCTCCGAGCATGATCGACAAAGCAGCCCACAGGATGGCCTTTCGGCGAAAAAGCGCTTTGTTCCGCGTTTTGCCGTCAGCGACCGCGTTCAACCGGATACCCCTTTTCGACCCAATCCGCGCCGAAATTGTTGGCCAGATAGAGAACCTTCACGTTAGTAAAGCCCATCTCGCGCAGTTTGGCGAAGGCCGGTCCAAGGTTGGGGCAACGCGCCCAGGGACAGCAGCCGCAGTAAAGCACAATCAGTTGCTTGCGCGGGAGCGAATTCACGCGTTCTTGCAGTAGCTGGAGTCCCGCGGGCTGCGAACCCGGCCCAGCGTACTCTGAACCGGGAATGTGAGCCTCGGCGAAGAGCAGATGGGAGCCAACTTGCAAGACCAAGGGCTTCTGCGCCGCAGCGGCTCTCAGCAAGAGCAGCAGCCCCTCCGGTTGCAACAATCGAGTCTGGGGAATATTGAGAGCGCTGTCTGGAGAAACCGGAGCATAACCAAACTGCGCGCGCATTGGCCAAATAAATAAAAGTGCCAAGGCAAGAAGAGCAGCGATCTTTGCTGACTGCCGGAACATCCTGATTCTCATTGTTTATCTCCTAGACAAGTTTAATCTCACATCTTCACGGCTCGCCCTGCATCAAAATAGAAAATGCAAGAAAAAAGCACGTCGCGGAAATTTAGATGGATGGCCGCCGCATAGAATGAGGAAGAGAGAGGTCTTGGATGGCGAAAGTTACCTTGCTTTTTGCAGTTCTGTTGATTGTGCTGGGCCTGGTTGGCTTTCTCTGCACGGGCAGCGCGCATCCCACCGCGCTGATTCCCGCCTGGGTTGGCCTCGCGCTCGGCCTCTTCGGAGTGCTCGCTATCAGTCCCCAAGAGCGCCGCCGCATGCTCTTCATGCACATCAATGTCACCATCGCCTTGCTGGGTTTTCTGGGCGCCGCCATCAAGGCCCTCAGCGGCTACCTGCACACGGCCGCCACCGGCATCGATCTGGATCAGTTCCGCGCTCTGCTCTCGCAGCTCGCCATGGCCGTGCTGTTGCTGATTTACGTTCTTCTCTGCGTATACTCCTTCATCGATGCGCGCCGCGCCGGGAAGGTTTAGCGCATGGGCGGCTTCAGAGGCGGCGGATTGGGCATGGGGCAGAGCGCCGAGCGCTCTCCACGGGGACGCGGCGCGCGTGTTGGCCAGGCTGATCTTCCCAAACGCAAGCCGAATCTCAAGAAGCTGTGGCCGCAGATCAAAGCGCTGGTTGCCCCGCGGCTGGGGCTACTGCTGGCCGGCATGGGGTTGATGGTCGTCAATCGAGTGGCTCTGCTGGTCATGCCTTATATTTCCAAGCCGCTCATGGATAAAGTACTCAATCAGGATCATCCGCATCCTGAGCTTTTGCCGGGAATCATCGCAGTGGTTTTTACAGCCATGGTGGTACAGGCGATCTCCTCGTTCGCGTTGACCCAATTGCTCTCCAAGGCCGGCCAGCGGTTGATAGCCGAGATGCGCCGCCAGGTGCAGCGCCACGTTGGTCTGCTCAGCGTCAGCTACTACGACGAAAACCGCACCGGCACTTTGGTTGCCCGCATCATGACCGATGTGGAAGGCGTGCGTAACCTGGTGGGCACCGGACTTGTGGAGTTCGTAGGCGGGCTGTTCACGGCCATTTTGGCCTTTGTCTATCTGCTGCACCTCAGTGCGTCGGTGACATTGACTGCCTTTGCTGTAATGGGGGCCTTCGTCTTCGTTCTGCAATACGCCTTCAGGGTGATCCGGCCCATCTTCCGCGAGCGCGGCAAGATCAATGCCGAAGTCACCGGCCGGCTGACTGAATCGCTGGGTGGTGTGCGCGTCATCAAGGGCTACCACGCTGAAGAACGCGAGGCAGGCGTCTTTGCCGAGGGCGTTGGGCGCTTGTTAGACAACGTAATGAAGTCGCTGACCATGACCAGCGCTCTGTCGGCGACTGCGACCACTGCCGTGGGCCTGCTGACTGCAATCGTGATGAGCATGGGCGGCCACTTGATCATGGCCCACCGCTGGACCTTCGGCGACTATCTGAGCTACAACATGTTTTTGGTCTTCATGACTGCGCCGATCTTCCAGATTGTGGCTATCGGTACGCAGTTGACTGAGGCCTTTGCCGGCCTTGACCGCACCAATGAACTCATGGCCGAGCTGGAAGAAAACCAGAGCCCGGGCCGCACCGAGAAGATGCTGCCCATCCAGGGCATGGTGCGCTTTGAGGATGTGCACTTTGCTTACGACACTGACAAGCCCGTCTTGCACGGCGTCAACTTTGTCGCCGAGCCGGGAACGGTGACGGCGCTGGTTGGCTCGTCGGGATCGGGTAAATCCACCATCATCAGCCTGCTATGCGCCTTCCACACGCCCACAAAAGGCCGCGTCGTTGTGGACGATGTGGACCTGGCACGGGTGGACCTGAATACCTTTCGCTCACAACTGGGCGTCGTCTTGCAGGAGTCGTTTCTCTTCGACGGCACTATCCGCGAAAACATTCTCTTTTCGCGCCCCGACGCCACCGAGGACGAGTTTCTTTTTGCCTGCCGCACCGCCCGCGTGGATGAATTTGCTGAGCGTTACGCCGAGGCTTATGACACAGTGGTCGGCGAGCGCGGCGTAAAGCTCTCCGGAGGGCAGCGCCAGCGGCTGTCGATTGCTCGCGCCCTGCTGGCCGAGCCGCGCATTCTCATCCTTGACGAAGCCACCAGCTCGCTCGACTCTGAGTCTGAGGCGATGATCCAGGCCGGGCTGAGCCAGTTGATGCAGGGCCGCACAACCTTTGTCATCGCCCACCGGCTGTCCACCATCCGCCGCGCCAATCAGATTCTTGTCGTCGAGGGCGGGCTGATTGTAGAACGCGGCAGCCACGCGGAACTTTTCGCGCTCGGCGGCCGTTACTACGACCTCTACACCCGCCAGCATGGACTCGAAGAGAATCTCTTCCTAGCTCCCGGCGAAGGCGATGGAGCGGAAGAAGATTCTAACCCCTAATCCCTAACCCATACAATAGAAACATGAGCCACGAAGGCATTCGCATTGCGCCGAAGGAAGAAATTGCTTGCCAGAATGAGGCTAGCCAGCCGCTGCCCCGCATCGCCATCACCCCGCTTAAAGTGCGGGTGTTCGTCACCGAGGGCAAGGGCATGGAGATCGACTGGATGGACGGCCACCGCAGCGCCTGGAGCTTTGCATGGCTGCGCGAGGCCTGCCCCTGCGCCACCTGCGTCGAAGAGCGCAAGGCCGAAGGGCGCAAACCCGGCCAGCCCCAAGCACGCCCGCCGGCCGTCTTGCCCATCTATACTCCGCCCGCCAAGCCCTTGAGCGCCCAGGCCGTCGGCCGCTACGCCATCCAGTTCAACTGGCAGGACGGCCACTCCGGCGGCATCTACTCCTGGGAGTATCTGCGCCGCGTCTGCGTATGCCGCGAGTGCACCTTTGCCGCCGAGGATCCCGCCGGCGCGCCGAATTAGTTCTACAGTTGTAATTCGTATGGAATGGGGGGAACAGGAGCCTTTCAGACTTCAGGATGGGCTACGACATGAGCCTGCTATTGTCCCCTGTCGCCAAGTTTGTACATATATTTGATGGCGGATTTGTAAACCAGCGTCTTCGCGCGCCCGCGCAGCTTGATGGTGTTGCGGTCATACCATTCGATGCAGCCTTCGATCAGCTCCCCATCTTCCAGCACAAGAACCATAGCTGTCTGCGACTGAATCTGTTTTTGCAGGTAAAAAAGCTCTGCCTGGCTCTGAACTGGCGACTGCGCGCCCTCGTCGGCCGAGAGGCGCAAGCCTGCGATACCAACGGACCGGTTGTAGTTGCGCGTCTGCTGGCGCGCTGCCCTGGCGGCGGTGGCTTTTCCGCCTCGGTACTGGTTTGCTTCAACGCTCATCAGAAGTACTCCTCCCTGGGAAAAGTGGGGCTTGCGGGGATGTGGGCGCAGGGCGTCATGGCGCCAGTATTCGGCCGGTGGCTGGATTCGATTGTACAGAATGGCGGCAATGAACAGGGCCGAAGACGATTTTTCATGAAAATGCCCCACCAAGAGTGCTTTTCTGAGGCTGCCCCCGGCGGCGAAAGAAGAGCACTCTCGCCGGCCACGCTCTACGTGGCATGGAAGAAGAGGATGGAATGAATATTACTCTTATTATATTAACCATTTATTAACATACTGGTTATTAATATTGTTTCAAATGTGATCCGCATCACAATTAAAAGAAGAGCTGATTCACCTATTCATCTTTTTCGGCCGCATAATTGGCGGCGTGGACAACAGGTTACTTATTCTCGGTGCTTTCGGTTGTCGCATTGTGTTCAGCTTCCATTTTCGTCAACCGTGCCCGCAGACCATCCATTGATCGTTGACTAATATATAAACATTTCCATCGGCTTCACCGCGCAGTGCCAGTAGTGCCACAATTTGATCCAGTGGTGCCACAAAATGAGGGCAATAACGCAACTAATTGTAATGGTTCGTGTCTTAAGAATTGTAGAGGTATTCCGAATCGAGTCTGCTACACTGTGTTGGACAGTTTGATTGGGCTTTGCGGGTTTTTATCTTCGCGGAGCTCGGATGCGTAAGCGGTGAAGATCGGAATACGTTCTATGCAATGTTAAGCAGCGGAGAACGGCACAGACTTTGGAATCGACCGTTAACCGGATCGGATTTCTGCACTTTCCCGAACTCTTATGTATCGCCAATTTTTTTCACCTCCTGATGAGGACCATTTGAGCGCCAATTCGTTTGTGACCACAGCATATGAAGAGGAGGCCCTGGACCAGCCCGAGCAGAGTCCCGCCGGAGGTCGAGAGGATGGCGCCGAAATTCGACAGTCGGTGCGCACTCTTGCGCCAGTGGTTCGCTTGTCGCTCGCACGGTTCAGTACCGAGCCCAGCTCTTGGTCGCTGTCGAGGGCCAAGCGCTTCTTTGATTGCGCCTGTGTGCTGCTGGCGATGCCTCTCCTGATTCCGCTTTTGCTGGTGGTCGCCCTGACCGTGCGTCTGACTTCGCGCGGCCCCATTCTTTTCTTGCAGATGCGTGTAGGCCGTCAAGGCAAGGCCTTCACCATTCTGAAGTTCAGGACTATGATCCACTCCACGAAAGAGGCGCATCACGCGGTCAGCACAGCCAGCAACCAGCAATTCACTTTGATTGGCCCCATGCTGCGCCGTTGGAAGCTCGATGAGCTGCCCCAGTTGCTGAATGTGCTTTGGGGGGATATGAGCCTGGTCGGCCCCCGGCCCAAGGTGCCCGAGCACATGATCGTCGATCTTCCCTGCCGTCCAGGAATCACCGGAGCCGCCACCATCGTCTTCGCTCACGAGGAGATGGTTCTCGACTTTGTGCCAAAGCAGGAGTTGGACAACTGCTATCAGACGATCATCCTGCCAGCCAAGCGGAAATTGGACACGGAATACATGGCCCGCGCCACTTTCTTCTCCGATCTCAAGCTTATTGTCAACAGCATCTTGCGCCGCTGGGACAATACCGCCATGCACCGCGTGCTGGACATTGATGCCTTTGAGCATACAGACAGAGCCATGCTTCCCATTTCTTCCGACCCAGAGGTTGTATAGAGCCTGCTGGCCAGGATGATGTAGACTCTGGAACGTGCCTGACCAAACCAAACCGCCCGTTTTTCTGCTCGACACCATGTCGTTCATCTTTCGCGCCTACCACGCGATGCAGCGCTCGCGCCCCATGTCCACCCGCGGCGGCCTGCCCACGGCGGCCGTTTACGTCTTCGTGAACATGATCCGCAAGCTGCGGCAGGATTACCAGCCGCGCTACTTCGCCGCCGTCTTTGACATGAGCGGTGAGGTCTTCCGCGACGAGCGCGCCCGCGCCATGAAGCCGCTGCGCAAGTGGAACGCCAAGTCCCAGAGTTTCGACGAGGTAGACTACGAGGGCTACAAGGCCAATCGCGCCGCCATGCCCGAAGAGTTGCGCCGTCAGATTCCCTACATTCGCCGCGCGCTCGAGGCCCTGCACATTCCCATTCTCGAAGCCGTCGGCTTCGAGGCTGACGACGTCATTGGAACGCTCGCCCGCGAGGCCGCCGAGCGTGATCATGAGGTCTTCATCGTCAGCGGCGACAAAGACATGATGCAGTTGGTCACGCCCACCGTGAAGATTCTTAACCCGCAAAAAGATAACCTGATTCTCGATCCCGCAAAGGTCGTTGAAGTGCTGGGCGTTCCCCCGGAGAAGGTCGTCGATGTGATGGCCCTGCGCGGCGATGCCGTCGATAACATCCCCGGCGCGCCTGGCATCGGTGACAAGGGCAGTGTCGATCTGATTCAGGAGTTTGGCTCCGTCGAAGCAGTCCTCGACCGCGCAGCCGAGGTCAAACGCAAAAGCTATCGCGAGTCGCTCCAGCAGAACCGGGACTCTGTCCTCTTATCCAAAGAGCTTGTCACGATTGATTGTCATGTCCCGCTGGAACTCGACCTAGCGGTGATGGAGACGCAGGCGCCCGATCTGGAAGCCTGCCGCGAACTCTTCACCGAACTTGAGTTCACCTCAATGCTGCGCGAACTATCGCCCTCCGAATCAGCGCCAGTCATTGACCTCATCGAGGAACCAACACAAGCCCAAGCCGTTGCCTTCTACGCCGCCGCGCGACAATCTGGTTTTTCGTTTGCGCTCGATGCAAAGCCGCCCGCCCCGCAGGATACAGAAGACGATCTCCCGCAAAATATGTCCCTGCTTGACGTTGCCGAAGCCGCGGAAAAACCGGCCAACTTCAGAGTGGGAGTCTGTGCAAATTTCGCAATTGCGTTGCAGCTTTCGCTGACCGCCGAGCTTTGCGCGCTGCTTCAGGACGCAAATGTTCCCAAGCAAACTCACGATTGCAAGACCGCGCTTCATGTATTGACTGCACAAGGAATTGAATTGCGCGGAGCAGTAGACGACACAATGCTGCTCTCCTACGCGCTCAACCCCACCCACGCCACGCAATCGCTGGCTGACGTGGCCGCACGCCACTCGCAGCCCGCCCCCTCCTCGCTGGCCGCCAGCGCAGCGGCGATTCGCGCACTCGCTCCCGCGTTGAAAATCGAAGTTGATAAGGCCGGCATCGAGCGCGTCTACCAGATGGACTTGCAGCTTGCGCCCGTCCTCTTCCGCATGGAGCAGGCAGGGGTGCGCATCGATCTCGGCGTCCTCGACGGTCTTTCGCAGCGCTTTGCCCTTGAACTTACCCGCGTTGGCGAGCAGATTTTTTCGCTCGCCGGACGCCGCTTCAACATCAACTCGCCCAAGCAGCTTGGCGAGGTGCTCTTCACCCATCTTGGCCTTCCCGCGCCGGCCAGCCGGGGCAAGGGCAGAGCTGTTTCCACCGCACAGGATGTGCTGGAAAACCTTGCGGAGACTCACGAAGTTCCCCGCCTGGTGCTCGAATATCGCCATCTCTCCAAGCTCAAATCAACCTATATCGACGCGCTGCCCCTGCTGGCTGATGCTGATTCGCGCGTCCATACCACCTTCCTGGCCGCAACCACGGCCACCGGGCGTCTCTCTTCCGTCAATCCAAATCTGCAGAACATCCCGACGCGCACCGAACTGGGACGCGAGATTCGCGCCGCTTTCACCGCCGCGCCCGGCACGCAACTGCTTTCGGCCGACTACTCTCAGATCGAACTGCGCCTTCTGGCCCACTTCAGTGGAGATCCGCTGCTGACCCGCGCCTACCAGAACAACGAGGATATTCACACCCTCACCGCCAGCGAGGTCTTCGGGGTTCCTGCCACTGAGATGGACAAGCAGACGCGCAATCGCGCCAAGGCCGTCAACTTTGGCATCGTCTACGGCATCTCGCCCTTCGGCCTGGCCGCGCAGCTTGGCATTCCTATGAGTGAAGCGAAGGCCTACATCGAGCGCTACTTCGCGCGTTACGCCGGGGTCCATGACTTCATTGAGAAGACTCTCGCCGAGACGCGTAAAACCGGTTTTGTGCGCACCCTCTTCGGCCGCCTCCGGTCCATCCCCGACATGGAGAGCCGCAACCCCAACCAGCGCGGCTTTGCCGAACGCACCGCCATCAACACGCCCCTGCAGGGCACCGCCGCCGACCTCATCAAGCTGGCCATGATCTCCATCGACCGCCAGCTCGCCGAGCGCAACCTAAAAACCCGCATGGTCCTGCAGGTTCACGACGAACTCCTCTTTGAAGTCCCCGCCAACGAGACCGCCGAGATCGAAACGCTGGTCCGCTCCGAGATGGAGGGCGTGGTCAAACTCCATGTGCCGCTCGTCGCCGATCTGGTCTTCGGTCCAAACTGGCGGGATATGAAATAGAAACAGCCGTCCTCTTGCTCTGCCGCCCCACGCCGCACTCTACGGAAAACTGCTCGAAAAAAGCCTGGTCAGGGGCCTTTTGAGCGCAACCAAGGAAGCCGAAAATCCATCAAAAACCACCCAAACTTCCGCTCCTCGGCTGTGACTTTGATCGGGCGCTTCCCCTGGGAGTCCTGCTGGAATTCGTCTTCCCCGCCGAGTATACTGTCGATAAGGCGGTCAGTCTTTCATCGCGCCGCCTGTTGTGAGGTGCGTCTTCCGCAGGGACTCCGGTTCGCTGATGTTCGACGTTCCAACCTCAGAGACTTCCCGTTGGCGGGCTGTCGCTCGTGTCCTTCGAAGTCCTGTCGACGCAGTAAGTTGTGCCCTCTTTCCCGCCTCTTGCGTCCTCTGCGACTCCTCCCTGCCGCATCTCTCATCCGCGCCCATTTGCGACCTTTGCTGGACGGAGTTTTCCGTTCAGAGCGGATCTTCGTGCGCGCGTTGCGGCGACACACTGACAATTTCTGCTGCTCCATCCACCACCATGCTGTGCCGCGCCTGCCGCATGGCTCCGCCGCCCTTTGTCCGCGCCGTCGCTTACGGGCCTTACCAGGGCCGCATGAAAGCGGCCATTCACGCGCTCAAGTACGACCGACTGCACTCGGTTGCCCGCAATCTGGGACGGATGCTGGCCATAGCTATTGCCAAACTGGCAAGGGAAGCACCTTCCGAAATGCTCGTGGTCCCCGTGCCGCTGCATCGCTCAAAATACGCTGAACGGGGTTTCAATCAGTCTCGTTCGCTGGCCGTTCATGCGTTGGCCGCGCTGCGCAAGACGCACCCCGACTGGCGGCTCACCCTGGCCTCCACCATGCTCCTGCGGCAGCGTCCAACTGAAAGCCAGGCCGGCCTCACTCGGCGCCAGCGCCGCCTGAACGTGCACGGGGCATTCCTGGTCTCCGATCCGGCTCCGCTCCCCCGGAAACACGTTCTGCTCATTGACGACATTTTCACCACCGGCGCCACCGCCCGCGCCGCCGCTCAGGCGCTCGTCCAGGCTGGCGCGGCCTCCGTATGGGTGGCTACGCTGGCTAGGGCGGGTTCCGTCTACAACCTTCGAAGCGGTTCTTCCGCACGCATGGATGGCGCCGAAGACAATTCACAAGAAACTGGCGAAGTGCCAGCCATGATTTTGCAAGAGGAGTTCATTCATTCATCGCAAGACCATTCATCTTTTTGACGAGGGGATCAAGGATGTCATTGGGAAAAGCCATGATTCACGCGCGCAAACAAAAGTCCATCGCCAGGGCCGCGGCCTTCAACGGTGAGCAAGCCACCCTCCAGTCCGCCCATATCCTACAGATGCCGGTGCTTGTGCTCAACGCCTCTTATGAGCCGATCAACATCTGCGGCGCCCGCCGCGCCCTGGTGCTGGTGCTCAAGGGCATTGCACGCACCGAAGAGGAGCACGGCCTCACCCTCCACGCCCAGCGCAGCCGCATCGCCATGCCCTCGGTCATCCGCCTGCTGGAATATCGCCGCATCCCCTACCAGACCCGCGCCCTCTCGCGCAAAAACATCCTGCTGCGCGACCGCAACACCTGCCAGTATTGCGGCGAAGCTCTGCCCCCCAGCGATCTCACCCTCGACCACGTAATTCCCCGCTCCCGCGGCGGCGCCTCCACCTGGGAGAATCTTGTCGCCTGCTGCCACGACTGCAACCGCCGAAAAGGCAATCGCATGCTCGAAGAGCTCGACGACATGATTCTATTACGCGAGCCGCGCCCCTTTTCCCTCCACACCAGCCGCCAGATCATGCGCATGCTGGGACGTGGCGATGACCGTTGGCGTAAATACCTTTTCTATTGAACTTCCTGTAAATAATTGTTTTTAATGCTTTTGTCCGAATGCCATTAGCGGATTCGCCATTTATTTGCCAAAAGAGACTCAAATTCGCCAAAAATAATTTCGATTATTGTATTTGCTTTCATCTCAATCTATGCTATGGTGTATATATTCCGGTGATGGAGGCGGCAAAGTTTGCTCCTTCCCCTGCTGGAATTAGTTTGCGTCACTGGCCTCCCGGCACGAACAGCTTGACCGTTCGTGCCGCCTTTTTTTTGCCATCGGGCGTCCTCCGCGCCGGAAGCAGAACTCTGCTTGCAGATTATTTTCCATTTTTTATTACTCTTGGAACGATTCGGTCATTGGGACCTTCCCGCACCATCGGAGAGCACCCTTCTACCCCCTGTTTAATGTGAAACTGTGAAGACTTCCGATAGGCGCGCCTTCGCTTGATTTTCGCTCAATTGATCGTCCTGTCGAGAAGTGAAGCGCGTCTCTACTGTACCGAATGACAGCTGTGTGCCGCTGCTCCCACTTTGCTTCATGCTTGATCCGTTCTAAGATAGAGACTGGGGGATTTGATGACGAACCACTGGATGAAGCGCCGCGGGATTCTCGCTCTAGCTGTCTTCGCCGTGACCGCGGCCAGCTTTGCGCAGTGGTCCAACCCGGCCGACGATGTTCCCGCCTACCATCCATCCGCGCCGCTCAAGGTGAGCGCGCTACCGCCGATTCTTTCTGGCGCCAAGTTGACCGGCGAACACTTCGTCTATCCCTGGCAGAAGCACGTTTACCAGCAGGCGGCGCAAATTGGCGGCGTTCTCTACCAGCTTCCCTGCTACTGCCGCTGCGATCGTTCGCTGGGCCACACCAGCCTGCGTAGTTGTTTTGAGAACGCCCACGGCACGGAGTGCTCCACCTGCGCGCGCGAGGCTTTCTTCGCCTATCGGCAGACCAAGGCTGGCAAGACGCCCTCCGAAATTCGCGCCGCCATCAACCGGCGCGAATACGAGAGTATCGATTTGGAGAAGCAGTAGCCCGGCGGCATAACCCGGTTTGGCGTAGAATGTAACCAGCAGTACGAGCCAGTTGGCCCGGCTCGCACCTAGCGGTCTTTTCCCTGAAGCGCGGGAAAATGCCGAACTACCAGGGACTCCGGCGATAGGTATTCGCCGCTGGGGTGGTAAATGGGGGCGTCACGGTTTCGACGGGATTGCTTGCGGCTGAGGAGTCATGTCGGAGGGTGGGCATCCGTAATCGCCTGCAAAACTAAAGTTGCCGACTACAGTCTGCCACTTGCAGCTTAATTAAATAAGCTGCCGTCTTCCACGGCTTTGCCTATGGGCTGTGAGCGGACGTCATACAGTAGGCTGGCGGCTTGCGGCTCGGTCCGTGTTGCAACCGCGAGATTATCGGACTAGTTCCTGGCCCATCTTGTCCGTTCTGAGGGTCCGGAGCGAAACCAAAGGAACCGGGCAAAGCATGAACACTCCTGGCTGACAACGATTTCGGACGCGGGTTCGACTCCCGCCGCCTCCACCATAAATCATTGATAATAAACAACCTATGGCATGTTTCGACTCTCGGCGCTTGCGTTTATCCTATCTATTATCAGTATCTTAGGATTTTGGCTGTTCCGCCGGCACCATTATCCGCTGTCAGCGATCGTTCTATTGAGATCCTTGGCGTAGTCAGGTACTGCTCAGACCCTCGAGGGAAGTTGACGGAAGCCATGGAGGAATTTCGTTGGGAAGTCGGCATTCACCTGAAAAGAGCTTTGTCGTTCGCCTGCTGGCGAGTTCCGGTAGGCCTAAAACCGAGTTCTGTCCGGATTGTCGGTAATACACACGGAACAGGGGAACTTGGAGTTCCTTGCGATTTCAGTGCGGGACCGATGATGCAAAAGTTGCAGGAGCTAGCTCCCGAACCGAGCTATTGAACTGTGAGGGTGACTGTGCCTGTTTCAGTCAGCGCGCCCGAGGTACCGGTCACCGTGATCGTGTAGCTTCCAGCCGTTGTTCCGGGTGTTGTCGTGGGTGTGCAAGCAGCGCTGCTACCACCTCCGCATGCCAGCACGCCGCCCGTGAATACGGCGAGCAGGACTAACATTCCCAATATCGCCCGGCCTTTGCGGCACCGCGACGGGATGCCGAAGAGGAATATGCCGGCCAGCACAGCGCCTCCACCGGCATACCAAGGAATTCCGTGCGGCATTTGACTCGCCGCGTTGCACTGCGTTGATGTCGCCGCAGTGGTGCTAACTGTCAGTGTGGCCGTGCCCGCGCCTGCCGCGGTGATGCTGACCGGTGTTGCGCTGAAGCTGAAGGTGGGTAGATCAGTTGCGCCGAAGGGGCTGGTTGCGATTGCCGCAGTCAGAGCCACGCTGCCGGTGAAACCTCCGCTGGGCGTCACTGTTATGGTTGCGGTGTTGCCGGTGGTTGCGCCAGGCGTGCTAATGGTGATCGCGCCACCGTTGGTGAGAGCGAAGCTCGGCACAGGTGGCGCAGTCACGATTACGGTCACCGTGGTGGTCTGCGTGATTGAACCCGAGGTGCCGGTAACTGTGATCATATAGCTGCCGGCGGTGGTCGTCGATACCGTGGTGACGGTCAATGCATCCGTCGACCCGGAGGCAACCGAAGGCGTGGCCAGGCTGCATGTCGCCGGGATGGTGGCGCCGGAAGGACCGGAGACGGCGCAGGTCAGTCCTACGGTTCCGGTGAACCCATTCGACGGGGAGACGGTGATTGTCGATGTGTTGCCGGTGGTTGCGCCTGCGACCAGATTGAGGTTGCCGCTGTTGCTGAGCAGGAAGTACTTTCCGCTGAGGGCGGGCATCAGGATGGCGGTAGCTGAGTAAGCGGGCACGGTGACAATGAAGCTGTCTCCAACCCCAGTGATCGAGCTCTCGCTGATGCCCGAGTTGGCAGTAGCGCTGCCGCTGGAAAAGTTAGCGTTGCCAAAGTCGTATTGGGTGCCCGTGGAGGCAAGCGCAGCGCCGGAAATGTTGACGGTGACCGCGGTGTTGTTGGTTGGATCTTCGTTGACGAGGATCACGCCTGTTTGGCCATCGGTACGCTGGACGGCGTGCGCCCTGAGCAGAGAGTTGGAGGAGGTGGCTGCCACCAGGCTGTCTCCGACGCGTGCCACGGTGCTGCTGAAAAGAGTGCCGTAGGAGGGGCCGTCTTGTTCGTTGCTGGTTGGCTCCAGAAATCCTTGGTGCAGGGCTTGGTAGTCGACATTGAAAGCGCCGTTTTCAAACCAGGTGGGGAACTCATCCGCGGCGAAGAGAAACGGCAGAATGCCGCCCGTGCTGGGGGGACCGGACTCGGTGACGAGAATCTGCATCTCGTTCGCGTTGCTGAGGGCGTAGTAGCTGTTGAGGTCGGAGCGAATCTGAGCCACGAGTGCGGGAATTGTGGATTGCGCGGCGAGGACCTGGGCATCGGTGCCTCCGGGGTACCAGTGCACGATGACAAAGTCCGGGTACAAGCCGGTGCCGTTGAGCGCGCTGGAGATTGCCTGGAAGACACCCTGGTCCCAGCCAGGGGCGTACTGCGAGACGCTCACTGAGATGCCGCATTTGATGGCTGGATCGACGGCCTTCATGGCCGTGATAAAAGCAGCGGCATTGGTGCCGTAGGCCGCGGGCGAGAGTGCGGCGTTGCCCACGCGATCGGCCGCGGTTTGATCGAGGTCGTGCAGGTCGTACTCCCAATTCAGGCCGGGGTAGTAGCCGTTTCCGTAGGTTTCGTTGCCGATTTCCCAGTAGACGATGCCGTAGTTGTTGGTGACGTTGGCATATTGGACCCACGAGGCGGCCTCGCTGGGAAGCGCCGGACCGTTGTCGGTAATGTCGGAGCCGTAGTTGATTGTGATGACTGCAGCGGCGCCCGCCGGTAGAACGGTGTCGCTCATCCACAGGTTGAATGAGGAATTCGGGGCCAGGTAAGCGCCGTCGTTCAGCGTCTGATCGGTGCCGCTGATGAAGTTGAATACATCAGCGTAGGAGCCACCGGGATAGCGCAGAGCAGTGACCCCGGCGGCCTGAAGCGCAGGGGCCACCCCGCTGGCGGTGAGTCCGCCGTCGTAGACCGCCGTGTCAACTCCGTAACCCTCGGGAGGCACTGCAGCGCTGACCGATGCGGCGTTGACGGTGACTGTTGCGGTGGTTTGCGACAAGGCGGAGCATGCGGGCAGACACAAAGCAACCGCTGCCAGAACGGCGTGAATACGTTTTCTCGCAGGTGTGTTCCTTAGGATACGCTGCGCGATGTGCGAATCCATAGACTGGGTTCCTTTCGTGGGTAAAACTCACTCCGGATAGCTGGCAGCGCGGGGGAGGCATCGGGTGGGGACCGGTTGGTGGTGAGTTCCGTCTTCGAGTCGGTCCCCGATGGGACAATGATGCCGCTTTCTTCCCACCTCTCAAATCCCGTCTGGCTGATGCGTAATCTCCGGTACCGTGATTCCGCCCGCATCAACCTGAACTTGCGGCCCCTTTTGCAATCTTACTTGCAGACCACGAAACGAATCAAGGCGCGTGGCCCGCATTTCGGGGACCTTGCTCAGCCGCGAACTGATGGTGCCCAATGTCTCGTTTTCTAGGCCTGGGATCGTACGAACCGCTCCTAGCTACGGATTACTCCCGAAATACGCCGAATGATCCGGGAATGGATTGCGCCCGGATGATCGCCTACTCGTCAGTTGCTTTTCGGTAAACACATACGGTGAACCCGCCCTGCAATGGGCCGGCGTTCGATTCTGTGCCAGCGTACCGGTACACCAAAATCGCCCAAGCGTGATCTCAGCAGGTCGGATCGGTAATGACAAACACCCTAGGGTACAGGAACGTGCAATTCAAGGTCGGCAGCTCAGAAGTTGCCCAGTTGCCCGGTTCCGATGGCGAGCAGCCGCGATATTGCTCTTCCATGCGCCTCGTTCGTACTCTGATGTGGAGCGCCACGAGCACCCGAGAAGACTGCCAAATCTCGTGTACTTGTAGCGTACTTGAGAACCGCGTATTGGCCGTTTCTTGCGTTTCTGGCTGGCCTTTAGAATAAATAAGTTATTTGTTTTCAATGCGGCCCCATAATTCGACTCCCGCCGCCTCCACCATATAACAATTAGTTTGTTACGAACGACTTACACCTTCTGACTAACAATCAGGTATAAATACTGTACAGTTTCTTTTTCTGTAACTAGTATGTTTTGAGCCATTTGGACGAATCAAGCAGAATCCTGTCTGAAGGTAGCTTAAGCTTCACGAAACGGATCGCAACATTTCCCTCTTTGCGGCATCCTGCCCGGCGGCCGCGATTGCTGCCGCGTGTTTTCAAGGGCTTGCATGGCCGAGCCAAGCCTGTAATTCGAACTAAGCGAGGAATACCTATCCTGATAGACAAAGATGGTTCAGCAAATCCGGATAGAGGCTTCAAAAGTTCTCAATTCGCAGAGCGAGAGCCTGACCTTGAATCTGCACTTTTGAAGGGTTTTCCGCCTCTAAAGAGCCGCGTCTGCATAGAGTTGAATCGTGGCGGCAGGAATTTCTAATACGTCCATACAGCAGCGGTATCAACTAAGTAATGGCCTGTAAGTTGGACTATATGTTTGTAACTTGCTCAAATAATTAAACTAAGTGGCATAGCACTAAAGTCATATGCCGATAATGTAACATGGTTACAGGGCAAGCAATTCGATGATAACCTTATAGTCAGACTTTCAGAAAGCCCTGTGTGAGCTTGGAAAGACTAAGCGCCAAAGCGCTCGAATAGGTGAATTCATGAATCGACGTCTGGTTAGTCCTCAACGCGGCTACGACAAGGATAAATACTTTGCGCCGCCCTGCAGCGACTGCGAACGATCCAGACTGCGCTCTTCAACCCTTCCAGTTCTAACATCTCCCCTCATCAGCAGGAGTCTAGTAGCACTTCTTTCTTTGTCATTTTCCTTCGCCCTTGCCTTGTCTGGATGCAGCACTTCGAATTTTCGCGTAGATGCCATTCCCGGAACCCTTGCGGTTTCTCCCAGCTCCGTGACCTTTGGCCCCGTGCCTGTCGGTCAAACGGCTACCAGCGCAGTCTCAGTCATAAATGGGAGCACGGCAGCGGCGGTGATTACACGACTCGACCTTACAGGGAACTCCTTCACCGTAGCCGGTTCCACCAACTTTCCTATTACCGTGGCTCCAGGTGGAACCTATCGTTTGAACGTGCTGTTCAATCCTTCCGCGGTGGGAGCGGCATCCGGCCAATTAACGATTACGAGCAACGCTTTCACTGGCGGCAATGTGGTGGTCGCCTTGAGCGGCACTGGCACGACCACGCTGGCGGCGTTGAGCGGACTCTCCTGCAGCAGCTCCTCCATAACTGGATCGGGCACGGATGCCTGCGCGGTGACGCTGACTTCAACGGCGCCGAGCGGCGGCTACACCATCAGCCTGTCGAGCACCAATGCGGCGGTGACGGTACCCGCCACAGTGACAGTGCCAGCCAATGCCAGCAGTGCCGGGTTTACGGCAACCGTCTCGTCGGTGGGGACCGCGCAGGCGGTAACCTTGACGGCCACTGCGGGCAGCGTCACCAGCAACTTTGCGTTGCAATTGAACGCAGCAGTGCCTACGCTGACCGCCAGCACGGCCAGCATAGGCTTCGGAAATGTTCAGGTGGACACAACGGCAACCCAATCCGTCACCCTGGTCTCGACGGGAACCGCGCCGGTGGTCATCAACTCGGCCACTCTGACGGGTACGGGATTTTCGCTGTCTGGGTCCACGTTTCCAGCCGCCCTGAATCCCGGCCAGGCGGCCACGCTGAATATCGAGTTCGATCCGGCCACTGCTGGTGCGGCAACAGGTCAGATCACTGTCAGCAGCAACTCAACGACCAACGCCACGGCGGTGATCGCTTTGATCGGCACCGGCACGACCGTGCCCGCCGCGTTAAGCGGACTCTCCTGCAGCAGCTCTTCCATAACGGGAGCGGGCACGGATGCCTGCGCGGTGACGCTGACTTCAACGGCGCCAAGCGGCGGCTTCAGCATCATCCTGTCGAGCAGCAATGCGGCGGTAACGGTACCGGCCACAGTGACGGTGCCGGCCAATGGCAGCAGCGCCGGGTTTACGGCAACCGTCTCGTCGGTGGGGACCGCACAAGCGGTGACCTTGACGGCCAATGCGGGCAGCGTCACCAGCCGCTTTGCGTTGCAATTGAACGCAGCAGTGCCTACGCTGACCGTTAACGCAACCAGCGTAGGCTTCGGAGATGTTCAGGTGGACACAACGGCAACCCAATCCGTCACCCTGACCTCGACTGGAACCGCGCCGGTGGTCGTCAACTCGGCCACGCTGACGGGCACGGGATTCTCGCTGTCGGGGTCCACGTACCCAGCCACCTTGAATCCCGGCCAGACGGCCACGCTGACTATCGAGTTCGATCCGGCCACTGCTGGTGCGGCAACAGGTCAGATCACTGTCAGCAGCAACTCATCGACCAACGGCACGGCGGTGATCGCTTTGAACGGCACCGGCACCGGTACGACAGCTTCCCATGAGGTCAACCTGAGTTGGAACGCGCCCAGTGGCTCTACGGATCCGATCGTTGGCTATAACGTCTATCGATCACCAAGCGGCAGCTCAACATTTGAGATCTTGAACTCATCGCTCGTCACTTTTACGACATACGCTGACACTACGGTCCAGAGTGGGGAGGCCTATGATTACATTGCAACGAGTGTCGACGATGCCGGGGTTGAAAGTGCTGCGTCAAATATGTTCGGCGTAACAATCCCTTAGGCTAGAGACCGCGTTGCAAGGGATGCGATGGAATCAAGATCGAAAGGCCCACTGAGTGAATTGAAGAAGTACTTCTCGCGATTCACGGCGAAGCGGCAACGGATAGCAACAACTTTTCATACAATCGTTATGCGGGGTTCGAGGCCAAGAATCGAGCAAGGAGGATCTATGTGCAATCTACCTGTGAATCCGGATATGAAGAACTGCCTCTCTTACCACGAACTATTTCTCCTATCCTTCCCGTAAACTGAAATGTCCGAAAGAGACGCTGTTTTAACAAGCCTTTCTGGATCAATTGCTTGGTTTGAGATCCGTGAAAGTCGATAAGGTCGAGCTCTGCGAGAAACGCGAACAGTTGATGATCTTCGGCACCTTGAACTCCGATTGAGGCACCGCGGTAAATTGGGTTGCTTCTGAACATAATCTGTGTAACTTCGATAAGAAACGCATTGGGATTGACATTAGATTTCCCCGTGTAATCGAGGTAAGGCCCGTCCTTGACGCGGACGCCAGGTTGAATCAGGCCTTCGATTACGATCTCGGAGTTCGCGGGGACCTCGAGATTCACAGTCTTGCATCGGATGAGTGGAATAGGCTGCTGCAACAACCCTCCGGCCAATTCATATTCATCCATTCCCTCGGGAAATGCAGCGGCGGCGGCAATGATTACAGCCTCTGCGACGCCGATGGCGACAGCTACCGGCAAAGCCCGCCCTTCTCTCTCGGACTTCGCAACATGCTTGGCCAAATGGCTTCCGGGAGACGCACTAATCGTTGCATTCCTCGGACCTAATAGTTGCATTCGGTACACACCGACGTTCCGAACGCCTGTCTCAGGATCTCTGGATACATTGACGTGCCAGGTACCAACATACCGGTCTACATCGAGTTGACTCCAATGCGGGATAGGCAGGTTCAGAAAGCTCGCCTCTTCTTTTGGGAAAATGTTTTCGAGTACGGGGCCAGTTTCGACCAGTATCGGATGGAAAAGGTTTGTTACTCTCTTCCTGACTACCGTCATGAGAGCTTTCCGCTTGATGCCGGATGGCAGCCCTAAAGCCAATGCAATCGAAGCTGAATCGCATAATCCGTTGGTAAAGACGCGATGATTTGGATAATCTTTAATGTGCTCAAAAAGAAGCGGCGATCGGTTCTCTCTTGTTATTCTCCCTATTTCAAATCTCCAGTCAACCGCATCCATAACTCGCAAAAGTCTGCCAGTATCGGCGAGACTTTGAATGAAACTGCGCAGATCATTTGCGCCCCTAGGTAATTCCTCCTCTGCATGCGAAAGCAAAGCAGTCGCGGAATGGAGGTCGTTATTCAAGAGATATTATTCCATGGCGTCTTTGTTTTCTCATTCTCATTATGTTCTGGTGAGAGTGAACGTCGACGCTCAACTCTAAATCAATGCCCGCAAAAACAAGGATTATAGAATAAAATTAACAAGTGTGGCGCCAACTCATCCACTGAATAGTCAGGAGATTTGCTTTTCGAGATGCTCCAAGCTTCCGACTCGATTAAACTCACTGACTTTAGCACACAACGCCGTCCGAATTCTCGGTACATTTCCATCCGCTAATACCAGGTATTCGCTATTCGCCCAGTGCAATAACTCTATCGATAACCTTAAAAGCTCCCACTTTTCGAGCTGCCGCGAGGGTCTTGCATAGAATCGGCGAAGCCCACCCGGCCTTGAACCTACTGCATAGATTCCGGCAGAAGAAGTCAGATACCTCACCCCGATCAGGGCAGGCGCGGCGTTCATAGCCCATTTCGAGGTAATGGTTACGAGCCGGCTGACTGTGGTACAGATAGTAGTCAGCAAAGCTCTTACGTTCCAGCTTCAGGTCGTACATCGCAGAGTTCCGGCTCATGGAACTGCCGGGCTCGATTTCTATCATGCAGGTCTTGGTCCAAACCCGCCTGTATCTTCTCCGTATATGCCTCTGGTACTTGGCCAGCTCTTCAAGGTCTCCCCGAGTCTCAAATGGCAAGCCACAAGTAAAGAATAAATGGCAATTTACGCCATGTTCCTCCATCGAATCGAGGCACTCCTCCAAAGCTTGATTAGAATAGCGATAAAGATTGTTCCTCTCGCGTAGTTGTTCGTTATGAGTGTGAGGACTTAAGGTTATATAAGAGTCTTTCCCTGGTAACCTGCTGAAACTTTTGATGAACCGGGTGCTAGGCAGGGAATAGAGTTCCACTTCAATATTGATGGGGAGATCAAGTTTCTTGATCTCTCCCAAGATTGCCACGTAGTAGTCATCTGCCTGCTTGGCGGGAAAACAATCCAGTGCGAAGCAGGCAAAGTCAAATCCGTAACGAGCCAGGTCGCATACGGAAGAGATAATTGCATTCACTGACCGAGTGGCTACGTGCTTGCGCTCAGAGATTAGAGCCTGAGCCTCACTCCCTCCCCCACAATAAGAACAGTTATGAATGCAACCGCGGCCAACATAGACTTGATAGCTTTTGTTCTGAGCGAGCACTAGTCGTTGAAGGTGTTCTGAAAAGCCCGTAAGATGTACATAGCGAGCAAAACAGTCTATGAAACACTGGTAGTCTTTCATTAATGTAAAATCAGTAAAACATATGTGCTCCAGTATTTCACTTGTTGCGGTATAAGTGCTCGGATTGCGCGCTACACCAGAGCAATCACGATAAGAAAGGTTCGGTACTGAGTGATAATCGTGGTCAGACTTGAAACGTTGGACTAGTGTACAGAGAGGCACCTCTGCGTCGCCGCGTATTACGAAGTCAACGAATGGAAAGTTTCTCAGGATCTCTTCCGCGAAAAGAGAGGCGGTAAATCCTCCAAGCACAATAGCTACTTCCGGATGCTCGAGTTTGATCTTACGGGCGACTTCAATAACGTCGTAAGACTGAAAGTGCCAGTGCAAATCGAGGCCAACGAGTGCAGGGCGGTTCTCAGAGATGATCTTGTTGAGGTTGGTCGATCCGTACAGGTGCTGCTCGACTCCCAAATGAATTAATTTCGCTGTGTACTGATTCTGAATGAGGTAATCAGCCAGGCCCAAAAGTCCGATAGGGGGGTACAAGATAAACGAGAAATGCCCGATCGGTCTGTAGCAATTATTGAACTTAGGAACATGAAGGAAAAGAACGTCCAGAGGGGTGAGCCGTGAGCCTAAAGATTCCATGTCATACCACCTGCCTACTTAAAAATATCGCTAAAACTGAATACACAAAAGAA